>ENA-UAHM01000157-UAHM01000157.1-human-gut-metagenome-genome-assembly--contig:-NODE-157-length-18417-cov-7.042751_pt1 | contig 18417 bp, 10 predicted proteins | sample MGYA00244408_ERZ654367 | MGnify/ENA primary metagenome ERZ654367 (study PRJEB26926, sample SAMN06164899) | human gut metagenome | biome: ENVO:00009003; feature: ENVO:2100002; material: ENVO:00002003...
CTCGTGGGCTCGGAGATGTGTATAAGAGACAGATATTATGGCTATTATTGTAAATACCTTAAACATCTGTTAAAATGTGGAGTTGTGTTTGTATACACATATTTACAAAATAATCCAAACAAAAGGAGGTTTCCATGTCAGAAGATTTTGAAATTTTATATTCTGATTCCAAGGAATCTGGTTCACATCATTCGCATCACCACTCTGATGAATCACACCACAGTTCACATCATCATGGTTCACATAGACACTCTAAGCAGCGCAAGCGCAGAAAACGCATACTTATAATTACTTTGAGCATTGTCGCATGTCTGCTGATTGCCATTGGTGTTGGCGGTGCTTATGGCTACAAGATTGCTAAACGCGAGGTTGCTGATGTTAAACAACAGGCTTACACTCTTAAGGCTGACCTTAAAAATGTTATGGCTGGGCTTAAAGCACAGGACCCTGTTGCCACAGAAACTGCATGTGACCAGCTTGATGTAGCAATTGAAGATATTAATAAAACATTTGACAAAAAAATATGGAAGACAGCTTACAAAATCCCTAAATTCAAAGGATATATTGATTCTGTCAAAGAACTTCTTAATCTCGTTCAGGAAGCTTCCTCAGATATTGCACGTCCAACAGTTGCTGTACTTAATGACTATCCGCTTTCAGGACTTAAAGTTGATGATGGCTTCAGCATAACCACTATCAACGCATATCTTTCACTTCTTGAAGATATAGAGCCTAAGATAGACCATATAGTTACAGCAATGAATCAGGTTAATCTCCCAATGGGACTTAACAGCATGATTGCAGACTATTCTGTACAGATTGCTTCAATGACAGGTTCATATGATAATCTCAAAGAGTTCCTTCCTCTATTCAAAACATTTATAGGAGACGGCTCTGACAGAACATATCTGCTTGCTGCACAGAATTCATCAGAAATCCGTGCTTCTGGCGGTTTCCCTGGTTCTATAGGTACAATCCGCATTCGTGATGGGGTACTTACAATTGGTGATTTCAGCAGCGTATACAAGGTTCTCGCTTCCTATACACCTTCCGCTGCTAATATAACAGCAGAAGAAAAAGAGCTTTTCGGCTCATGGATGAACGGCCCAAGAGATGCATGTTTTGACCCTGATTTTGAAAGAGTTGCATATATATGGGCACTCGCATACGAACAGAAGAATTCCGAACACGTTAATGGTGTTGTTTCTCTCACACCAGCTATTATTCAAGGAATGCTTGAATATATAGGTAATGTAACACTTTCAGATGGCACAGAATTAACAAGTGAAAATGCTACAAAGGTTCTGCAGTATGACCTTTATTACAAGTATCTTAATGCAAATGCTTCTGCTACTGCTGGAGATTATGTTGATGATTTATTTGCAGAAACAGCCAAAGCTACTATGTCAAAGCTTGTATCTGATTTTGACGTCAAGAAGGCTGGTGATTATTATAAGGTATTCTCAGACGGTGCTAAAAACCGTACAGTCATGATGTGGATGGAAGATGAGGAAGAACAGGAATTTGTTAAAAATGCAGGCTGCTCCGGTGGACTTAACGAAGATCCGGAAAATCCGGAAACCGGTGTTTACTTTAGCATTTCTGATCCTTGTAAGCTTGGCTGGTTCTTAGATATTGATACTGAAATCGGTGAACCGGTTGTTAATGATGATGGCACAAGAACATATGATGTAACAGCTACTTATAGCAATGTATTAAGCAATGCTGACAAAGTTAATGCTGGAAATTATATACTTGGAAGCTACGGCGGAACAATCACTGGTTATATCCATATATTTGCTCCTGCTGGTGGAACAATCTCAGATATAAAAACTAGCAATGGCGGAAGAATGTATACAGGTACTTACCACAACCTTGATGTTGCATATATGTTTGGCAACTCAATTGCTCCTGGTGCGAACATTACAATTACTTACAAAGTAACAACCGCTGCTGGTGTAACAACTCCTCTTGGAGTTAATTCAACACCTACTCTGCAGAATTACAGATAAAAATGCTTATATAAAAACTGGCTGGTGATATGATTCACTCATATCACCAGCCATTATTATTATCTGTTTAACTGTTATTATCTTACTGCTTTCTTCTTTCTAGAAATCTCAATAACAACTACTCCTGCAGAGATAATCATTGCCAATGCAAATGGTACTGCATGCATTGTATCTCCTGTCTGTGCTGCAGGTGCTTTCTCTGATGAATCTGTTCCTGTTGATGGAACATTTGCATCATCCTTATTATCAGGTGTTGAAGGTGTTGGATTAACCTCTTCACTGCCTGCTGTTAGCTTAGGAATAACTGTTACATTAGTCTTCTCTGTACAACCTGCATGTAAGCAGTGCTGTGACTTAGAGCCTTCTTCGGTAGTAGTGGCTTCCTTATCTACTGTGAACTCGTTGGCAAATTCATGTCCAAGGGCTTCGATTTCTCTTGTTTCTTCATGTCCACATACTGTACATATTCCATGCTTTTCACCCTTTTCTGTACATGTTGCTTCCTTAGTTGTTGTCCACTCAAATACATGAGATACAACTTCGCCAGCCTGTGGCTTAACGCTTATTGCTTCTTCACTTGTTGTATCAAGTCTTGCACCAACATTATCGCTTAATACACCGCTCTTAATAACTAAGAGATTATGCATATCAATTGTTCCATCTGCATTTCTTGATGGTCTAATTGTTGTATCTACACTTTCGAACCACTCATCTGTAGCCTTCTGACCAAGATTATTGTATGATTCTGAACCATTATAAATGTAGTTATCATCTCCGTGCTGTGAGAAAGGAATAAGGTCTGCCTTCGCTGTTAAATCAGCCTTAGACATAGATATAAGACCACTAACCTTCCACTCTTTAAGCATAGAATCCATTGTATTAAGACCTACGCTATATGAATCTGCATTACCATTGTTATAAGCTGTACATCTTGTAATAGAGATATCAGGACAGCTGTTACTTGTTATTCCCTTTGCATGATTTCCAAATGAAACACAATTAATAAGCTTATGTCCGCCCTTAAGATATCCACCACCTAACTTAAATCCGTTACCTTCACCATAGTTATAACCTGCAGCAGTTACATCATCTGTTGTAAGCCATCCATTGTTGTATGCTACACAGTTTTCAATAGTAACTGAACCGATCATACCTGATACTGACTTAGCATAGAGATCCCAGCCATCATCAATATTGTTATGTGATATACAACCATAGAATCTGTTGCCTTCACCACATGTTAATTTTGCTGCAAATCCATCTGCATCATTTCTTCCTGCATCACAGTTATCAAATGATTCGCAGTTTTTGATAAGGTTTCCTGTTGGCCATAACTTACCCTGAATTCCAGCATAATTATCAGCTCCACCATTTCTGCTTATCTGAATACCGCTATTTGCCGCATGATTTACTGTACACATATCTATTGTATTATAGTTACCGCTTACCTGAATACCTACCCCTGATGAATCCTTTACATATAAACCATATACATGCCAATAACTTCCGATTACTGTAAGACCTGCGCCTGACAATACAACACCATCAGTTCCATCTGTTGAGATTGATTCTGCAACAAGATTAATTGGCTTATCTGCTGTTCCGCATACACTTCTGTTAATTGTAACCCATTTATCATATACACCATTCTTCATAAGAATAGTCTGTCCTGGCTGTGCATATGAAACTGCTGTATTAATATCTAATGGACTTTCTTCAGTTCCGTCACCAGTTGTCTTACCGTCTGAAGTTACAATAATTGTCTGTCCAGCCTCGCCATATACCTTACGGTTTACAGTTGTTTCACTTGTTACTGTCTTTGTTGATGTAATATTAGCAGCAGCTGCTGGTTCAAATTCTGCCTTAATAGTATTGCTTCCTACATTAACTGCAACTGGAATTCTTACAACTTCATCAGCTGTTACTTCCTTAGTAACAACCTTACCGTCAGCACTTCCTGTTACCTTTAAAGTTCCTGCACAATTAGGAACTACTGTGTATTCATACTCACCTGCTCCACATGTGTTAGAAGAATATACTCTGATTGATGGTGTTATCTTGTCTTCTACGACCTCAGATGTTGCAAGTCCCTTACTTTCTGATGTAGTAAACTTGATATCTGTAATCTTAACACCAATCTTTCTTGCTACCATAACACCTACAACTACAGTTCCATCTTCCTGTACTGATGTAAAATCATTAGCTGTAAGCTTCTGTGTCTGTGTTCCATTCTCTGTTGTTGCAACTGCTTCATATCCATCATCAGTCTTTCTTACTGTAAATGTATACTCAGCACCAACCTTAAACATATCTGTTCCTGTTAACTGGTTAAATTTAACATTATTATTAACTCTGTCTACACCATCTTTGTTAGATGTATCTGCTGATGTATAACCTGTGATATAACGCATTGTTGGTGCATTATTCTTAGAGCTGTACATCATTGATGAGAAGTAGTTAAAATATTTGTGTACATAACTTGGTGCACCCCAGTTATTAACACCTAATGTATCTGCAACTACAACACCAAAACCGGTCTGATTATCAGGTGTAAGAGATGCATCTGTTACTGTAAATGTTGCAGTTAATTCAAAGTTCTCTTTCTCTGGATTAACCTTAGTATAGTAATATGAGAATCCATCTTCATCATCAGAAATCTTTCCTGAAGCCTTAGCCTGAATTTCCATACTTCCGGTTGTATTAGTAATATCTTTTGCTTCAACTGTAGCAACTTTCTTAGATGCTGTATCACCATTAGCAATATTTATAACCTGTGCATTACCATCAGCCTCTGTAATAGTTGCCTTTGTCTCCTGAGCTGAACCAACAGTTGACACATACCAGTTCTTCTGTGCATTTGCAGTTATTGATAACTCTTTTTCTGAAACAGCTGAACAATATCCATCTGCTCTATTTGCAACAACACTGAATTCATATGTACTTCCAACTGTTAAATTCTTAACTGTATAATCACCTTCTGTGATTCCATCAATCTTAACTGCTGTGCTTTCATCAGAACCTTTAACCTTATATGTTAAAGTATAATCCTTTGCATCGCTTATATTAACCCAATCAAGATATACTTCTCCATTACCCTTGTTTTCAGCCCATGTAATAGTTGGCATCTTAACACCGAGTATGAAATCTTTTACTTCATAAACATCTGAAGCTTTATCTGCACAACCTAATCTCTGTGCTGTTGCTACAAATGTATAATCACCACTTTCATGAGCTGTAAAATTAACTGTTGCTGTTCCTTCTGATCTCTTTATAACAGCTTCTCCAGCCTGTCCATCATTATGAAGCATTGTTACCACAATATCTTCAGCCCCATTATACTCATCCACAATTCCTTCAACAGTAACAGTAAAACCATCTGAGCCTGCTTCTACTTTACTGATAACTGGCTTTGCTACTGATTCCCAGTCAACTACAGTCTTCTTATTTAACTGTGAATAATATACTTTCCAGATCTGAGCTGTTGCTCCTCCAAGGTATGCATAATATGTCTTGCCAGCTTCTACCTTTGCTTTAACAGTATTATATGTACTTGCATCTGTGGAATTTTTCACCTCTGCTGCCTTAGTTCCATCTTCCGCTACTATATAGAAAGTCTTGCCCTTTCCTATCTTAGTATCAATTGCTAACTCTCCATTAGCTGCTGCTGTATACTTTATATAACAACCACTATCTGGTACTGTTCCTGCTGAATTCTTTCCATTAGTCTGTGCCTTTGCTGATCCTGCCTTAGCATTGTCTCCTAATGCACTAAACCCATCATCAAATGTCTTGTCATCTGTGGCATTATTATTAGCCCAGCCTGTTCCACATAATGTTAAACCATTATTATATGTTGTTGAAGCTAATATATCTGCAGCTAACCACTCTGCTTCTGCAGGTGTAAAGTATACCTGCCAGATCTGAGCTGTTGCTCCTCCAAGGTATGCATAGTATGTCTTTCCTGCTTCTACTTCTGCCTTAACAGTATTATATGTACTTCCAGAAGTTCCATTTTTTACTTCTGCTACCTTAGTTCCATCTTCTGCTATTACATAGAAAGTCTTGTTCTTTCCTATCTTAGTATTAATAGCTAAAGTTCCATTAACAGGTGCTGTATACATTACATAACAGCCACTATCTGGTACTGTTCCTGCTGCTGTCTTTCCATCTGTCTGTGCCTTTGTAGATCCTGCCTTAGCATTATCTCCTAATGCACTAAAACCGTCTTCAAATGTCTTGTCATCTGTAGCATTATTATTAGCCCAGCCTGAGCCACATAACACTAATCCTGAATCTCCTTCTTGTGCTGCAAGAATATCTGCTGCTGACCATGTCACAACAGAAGACTCTGCACTTGCTGTCGATGCTTTAGCAACAATGTTATTAGAGCCGGTAACCGGCATAATACTAACAACCATTAAAGCTGCCATAAGAATAGACAACATTCTTTTAGTTCTTTTTCTCATGAAAAAAGCCTCCTTTTCCTTTTCATAAATCTGTAATAAGAGTACCATCTAATAGAACAAATAGTCAATAACACTTTTAGTAAATGTTTTTTCTAAAAGTCGTTAAAACTAGATATTACTTTGTAATAATTATACAACAATTATCATATATCTATATACAAAAATGAGGTCTGGATAACCAGACCTCATTCATATGTTTTATTATACTATTTGCTTACACTAAGCTCTCTTTCTCTTCTTTTCGAAAAGAACTACGGCTGCTGCAAGTAATGCCATAAGCATAATTCCTGCATATACAGCTATCATATTTCTAGAGAAATCACCTGTCTTAGGAAGAACCTCAAGCTTAGTCTCTGCAATATAACCATCTGTAAAGCATGCTCTGAATGTATGCTCTGCTGCTTTTAAGCTCTTAATGTAAGAAGCCTTGAATGTAACAACTGTTGTGTTACCATTAGCTACTACTGTGTACTTAGAAGCATCAAGAACTACATCATCAACCATAATATAATCAAATGTAGATGCATCTGCATCGATTGTCCACACAATATCTGTAGATGTTCCCTGAATAACTGCAACATCTGTTGTATTACCTTTAACAACATCTTTACCTGTTATAGATATTGTCTTATGTCCCTTAATTCCCTCAGGAACTTCAATCTTAGCTGATGGAGTACCTGTCATTCTTGCACCTGTATTAGCTGCTGCCTTGTCTGTAAGTACAAGAAGACCATTCATGTTGATTGTGTTATCAGCATTTCTTGTTACCTTATGTGATGCATATACATGTGTTGCATGATCCATTGCTGTATCAACTGATTCAAACCAGTCATCTGTTACAGTTTTAGCTGAATTCTTAGCTGTTCCTTCATAATTCCAGAAGTAGTTAGTATCGTTATCAACCTTTGTCTTGTCCTGTGTTCCAAGTAATTTAAACTGCTCAACATTATCTTTCATATATGTTCTGTATGAAAGTACACCTGTTGCTGAGAAATCTGTATTCTTAGCTGAATTGGTGTAAAGAGCAATATTATAAGACTCATTATTGAATGTTGTACAGTTAATTACATTAATATCTGGACAAGAGTTAGAATCAATACCCTTAGCCTTGTTATCAAATGCTACGCAGTTCTCAAGAACATGCTTGCCTGACATGCTGTCGCCACCAAGCTTAAATCCATTACCGTTACCAGCATTTGTACCATCTTCAAGGTAACCATTGCCATAAGCAACTGAATTCTTAATTGTTACAGCGCCAATTGAACCTGACTGAACCTTAGCAAAAAGATCCCATCCATCATCAGCGTTGTTGTATGAGATACAACCATCAAATACATTACCATCACCAACTGTTAACTTAGCTGCAAATCCATCAGCATCTTCATAACCTGCATCAGCGTTACCATATGATGTACAGTTAAGAATTAAGTTATATGCTGGCCACATATCAAATTCATCTGTTGTAAGATATCTGCTAACCTGAAGACCTGTATTACCATTGTGGTAAGTCATAATGTTATCCATTGTATTGTACTTACCAGAAAGCTGGATACCCTTCTGTGCATTAGCTGAATTAGTTACATCAAATCCCTGGAAGTACCAGTAATCACCTGCAAGTACCATACCTGCACATAATCCCTGGAAATCAAATACTGGTCTTGAAGAAGCTTCTGTATCAGCTACCATCTGAATAGGCTTATCTGCTGTACCATTAACACCTCTCTCAACCTTAACTGTCTTATCAAGGTAATATGTACCTTCCATAACAACAATAGTCTGTCCTGGCTGTACATACTTAACAGCATCATAGATGCTCATTGGATCTTCCTTAGTACCAACACCATACTTACCTGGTGCTACATAAATTGACTGTCCTTCAACGCCATATGTTCTGTATGTTACAGTAAATGTACCTTCAATAGGCTCATATGATGACATAACCATATCCTTTTCTGGAATATAGCCAGCATCTGGTGTAAATACATATCTAAATGAATTCTTACCAACATTAAGTGTTGTTGTTGCAGGCTTAACAACTGTATTAGCTGCAACAGCTACATCTGTAGCAATTTCATTATTCTCACTATCCCAGATAGAAAGAACACCATCACAGTTAGCTGTGAATCTGAATTCATAATCACTTGAACCTGTTGCAGTCTTAGAATTAAATGCTGCATTAGTTACTAATTCTTCAATTGGCTTCTCTTCTGCTGGAGCATCATCAGATGGGTTAATTGTTGTAAATGTTACATCTGAGAATGTTGCCTGTGCATATCTGCTTGTGAAGAAACCTACATATACATTATCAGAATCAAGCTGTGATAATGTTTCAGTGTCATAATACTTCTTAGTTGTTGAATATGTTCCATCTACTGATTCGTATGATACAAAATATCCTGTGTTATTCTTCTGAATTGTAAGATACATCTCAGTAACAGGATTCTCTATTGTTGCATCAACTGGTTTAACAGCATTACCAATAACATTTACATTCTGTGCATATCTCTGCTCAAGAGGATACATAGCACTCTGGAACTGTTTTACTGTTTCAGTATCATTAGCCTCTATTGCTGCAATGTTATCCTTAGTAAGACCCTTCTTCTCCTGTGAAGCAATACCGATCTTCTGAGATACCTTAAGTGCTGTTGTATCATTAGTAACTTTACCAGCTTCTTCATTCCAGTAATATTCTGTCTTAGAAACTACAGCCATATAAGAATTGTTCCATCCAGAACCACCAAGTCTGTCTGCTGCCATAAGACCGAAGCCTTCCTGACCGTTTGATAAACTCCACTGATCTACAGTTACTTTAGCTCTTAATGTAAAGTTAAGTGATGTAGGTACTGCTGTATAATAGAAATTAAGACCATCGAATGATGCTGGAACTAATTTTCCATTATTACCGCTTCCATTAAGAACTCCATTAGCATCTACTGCTCCAGATCTTAATGTAACTGAACCAGTTTCATTAATGTTTCCTTCATATGCTGAATTAGACTCGCTTGCACCGTTACCATATACGATATATCCCCATACCTGCTTAGCTTCAGCTGTTGCTGTTGCAGATATTGTTGACTTATCAGATACAGCAGCTGGTGTCTCTCTAACTGCTTCAACTGCAAAATCATACTTTGTACCAACAGTTAATCCTGTAACATCATAAGATGTAGCAGATGTTGAACCAACCTTTGTTCCGCCAACATAAACATTGTATGATGTAGCTTCCTTAACTGACTGCCATACAAGACTTACTGTACCATTACCCATGCTTGTTGCACTGCTGATAGATGGTGCTGAGAGTGGATAAGCAAAGTTAAGCTTAACTGTATTACCAGTCTTATCCTGTTCATTCTCTCTAGAAGCTGTGATTGTAAATGTATACTCACCTGAAGAAGCTGGAGAGAATGAAACCTTTCCGCCTTCACCTTCAAGTGCATATCCCTTTGTTTCTGTATTACCTGAAGCATCTGTCATAACAACGCTTACTTTATCTGCACCATCATTACCAAGAACCATTGTAAATGGAACAGTTACATTTGCTCCGTCCTGAGCCACTTCTCCAATTACTGGTGCAGCAACTTCTGACCAATTTTTTCTTGTAACAACTGGTGCATCACCACCAACTGTATCTGTAACAACTACCTTGAAGATATAATTGTTATTTTCAAGTCCTCCAAGATAATATGTTCCTGCATCTGCTAATTCTAATGTAGAAACTACTGGGTCATTCTTTGCTGCCGTTACTTCTGTCTTAGTTACTACATCTCCTGTAGAATTAAAGATTGCCATCTGACGATTGTCTGTTCCACCTTCTACCCAGTAAATCTTAACCTTAGCTGTTCCTTCTGTCTTGAAAGAAACAAAGTTCTTCATATTAGCAATATCAGCCTTACCGCCAAAGTTAATTCTCTGTGTTCCAGCAAATCCGTCATCCCAAGTCTTGCTGCTTGAGTCAATCTTAGTCTTTGCACTCATGTAAAGTGTAAATGCATTATCTGTTCCTGCTGCAACAGTCTGTCCATCTGTAAACTTTCCTGCTGCTGCCGTCTCAAGCTTAGCACCATCAAGTTCGTATTCCTTAACAACTGGCTCTTCAACTGCTGCTGTCTCCTCAACTTCAATCTTGAAAATATAATTGTTATTCTCAAGACCCCCAAGGTAATATGTTCCTGCATCTGCTAATTCTAATGTAGAAACTACTGGATCATTCTTTGCTGCCGTTACTTCTGTCTTAGTTACTACATCTCCTGTAGAACCAAAGATTGCCATCTGACGATTGTCTGTTCCACCTTCTACCCAATATACTTTTACTTTTGCAGCATTAGATGTCTTGAAAGAAACCAGATTCTTCATATTAGCAACATCTGCTTTACCACCAAAGTTTACTCTCTGTTTACAAGCGTAACCATCTTCCCATGTTTTATCACTTGAGTCGATTTTAGTTTTTGCACTCATATAAAAAGTAAAATATCCATCAGTTCCTGCAGTAACAGCCTGACCATCTGTATACTTTCCTGCCGCTGCTGCTTCAAGTTCAGTACCCTCAAAAGTGTACTTCTTGCCACTCTCTGCAGCCTTTGCCTTGCTTGTGAATATACCACTAAATGAAGTAAATGGCATAATAGCAACAACCATCAGCACTGCTAAAAAAGCGGCTAAAATTCTTTTACCCTTTTTCATAAAATCCTCCTTATTATATTGTAGGCATAGTAAAGTTCCTGTTACTAACAGCATATAACATGTTCTTTTCGACATGTTGCACTACAGCATGTCCCCTATACCAAAAGTTACTATCATTTTAACCCAACCGCCGATTTGCGTCAATAAGCATTATGGTTAATTTTTATGTATATTTTCTATATTGCCAACGAATTTTGTGCAATTCTGCTATAATTATCCAGTATTAATGTACATAATGTCTAGATAAAACAATTACCCCCTGCAGTATCTGATGATACTACAGGGGGTAATTATTCTACTGTCCACCAGTAGTTAATACTGACTGAACTGTCTTAAACAAAATCTTAATATCAAGCATAATGCTCCAGTTATCAATATAATTCAGATCCATCTTAACAATTTCTTCAAAATCGCTAACCGTCTTTCTTCCATAAGCCTGCCACATTCCTGTGATGCCTGGTTTCATAGAAAGCCTTCTCTTATGATGTCCTTGATATTGCTTAAACTCTGCTACCGTTGGTGGTCTTGTACCTGCTAATGTCAATATAGGAACAACTTTTTTTCAAAGTTAGCTCATAAAGCACAAGATTATTAAATCACCCTCAAAATAAGCATAAAAAAGAACCTCTGATTTCTCAGAAGTCCTATAATCTTCGTTTTTTCTTCTATTCACTTTCCCCAACTTGCACGACAACAGCCTGTTTTAAGTCAAATTCCACCAGATTATATTCTGGATAATGTGTTCCTGCTATTCTATATGTAGCATTTTCACTCCATCCGCACACTTTCCAGATCATTCTCTGCATCTGAATACTACATATTTTAAAATCCCAGTCCTTTGGATTATATTCTGGCACACGAAAGCACTCCGCTTCCTTTCTTTTCACTGACTGAACTGCCAGTGTCCTCTTTTCCGGATTAAATAAGAAGCGAATATACTTCGGATCACCTAATTCTTTTATTGTTGATCGAAAAATTCTTATTGTTCCTGTTTTTTGGCACAGAGATACCCCTGTGATGTTTGCTGTGATTTTCGACATTTGCACTCCTCCTTTCAAAATGAGTGCTATTCTTCTATCACCTTGCCGATGAAAATTCTATATAGCCGTCTGTTAAATTAGTTTCCAATGCTTTTTTATGCTCCTCTACTGGCAAACCAAAAGAATCCTTCCATCCTTTTGGATAAAATGGTATTCTGTTCAGCTTTCTAGCCACTTTCGCTGCAATTTCATCCTGTTGCTGCTCTGGTGTCTGATCCGTTGATGTAGAAACTGTCGTTTCCTTTGCTGAAGATTCTGTTTTTACCTGTTTCTTTCTCTTAGTATCCATGAAAATCTCTGTTTCTAATAAATCAAAGATATACATAGTCTCATCTTCATGCGTTATCTTGTGTCCCAAAATCTTGTATCGGCAATCCGTGTCCCATCCCATCATATCATACATCATGGCTGAGAATAATTTGTTTGACATTTTTCTACTTTTTCTTTTATCTGATTTCGCAATACACCAACGCAAAGCATCCTTATCATTTTCTTCACATTTACGCACTACCATTCTTTTATTATCCTGATTCACCAAAATCTGAATATAGACTGCATCCTCTAACCCCGCAATACAAGCAGTATTAAATGTCACACTATCTCTCCGTATTACGACCGCCGGTTCCCGTAAATGGGCAAAAAGCTCCCTTCTTACAACCTGGTACCCATCATAACTAAAGTCCTGTGCCAGTTCCAGTGCCTTTTGATCTACATTTTCCGTATTATTATTATTAGCCTGACGCATCATCATTTCACTCATACTGCACACCTCATTTTCTCTATCATGTTCTGTGCTTCATTATCCAGCTTTTTCAAAAGATTTTCCGATATAACCTCCATTCCTTCTACTGTTTTAGCTGGACGCAGCACATCCCAATTTCCACAATACTTAACTCTATGTAAAAGAACAACTTCCTCTGTCCGACATCCAAAATGATTCTTCCATTGCTTCGGAAAAAGTGTTCTGACAATCTTCTTTGTTTTATTTTCTGTATCTTTTACACATTCTGATATATTAACATCTGGTAAATCTTCCTGAATTATTTCATGTTTAATTACTTCTGGTTCTTCTAAATCGAATAATAAGATTTGCTCATTATTTTCCTTTGAATACTGCCCTCTAAAGCGATATTTACATTCATCATTCCAGTTCATCAAGTCGAATAATGATTCTGAAAAACCCTTGCAGCTTTTCGGCAAAACCGCCCATTTTCCGTTTCGTATCGTTCCCCATTTTACTGCGTTTATATCATCTTTATCACATGGTCTTACAGCAATACACTTTTCAACGGAATTGAATAGTATTTCAACATATTCCACATTTTCAAATTTTTTCAGACAGGCAGTATTAAACGTAACCTTTTCTTCTGAAATTGTCATTGCCGGATTCAATCTGGTAGAAAAGAACTGTGCCCGGACAATCTCATATCCTGATAAATCGAAGCCACTGTCTTTTCTTTCTTCTTTTTCAGTATCATCTATATCTGTCTGATCATAATAGGCACTCTGACTTGCTTTTTCATAATCTTCCCCAGTAAATCCTGTCCATGACCGGTTGACAGAAACAAATCCTTTTAATGCTCCTTCATCCACCACTTTTAAATTTGGAAACGGAAATCCCTTCTTAGCATATCTGGCTGCAGTTAGCATCTTCTGTGCTGCATTGTAAATATCCCTATCAACAATAGCTTCATGGTGATCAGATTGTCTATACTGGTTACGATCATGACGATTTTTCTTTGCCTTATGGTCAAGATAATTTGGTGTAAATGTTTTTCTGGAAAGTACATCTCCACAATATCGTTCATTTCTCAGCAAACTCACTATGCTGCTACTTGACCACTTGGTATTTCCCGGTTTTGTCTTTCTCTTTAGTTGCGTCAGTATGTCTGCAATTTCCGCTGTTGGAAACCCATTAAGAAACAAATAATAGCATAAACGCACTGTTTCCGCTTCTTCCTCATTAATCACCAGATTTCCATCTTCACCAATATCATATCCTAACAATTTAGGTGTAAGAAAGATTCCTCTGGAAAAACGCTGCTCTATGGAAATGTTCATAATCTCACTCTTCGTATGAGATTCTTCCTGTGCAGCTGCCGATAAGACCGCCAACATCATTTCACTGGTATTATCCAATGTATAAATATGTTCTGTTTCAAAAAATACTCCCACCTGCGGCCGCATATTTGCCAGTTCACGAACCTTTGCAATGCAGTCCACAATATTTCTGGCGAATCTGGAAACACTTTTTGTAACAATCAGGTCTATTTTCCCTGCCTTACAATCCTCTATCATCTGGTTAAATTCATCCCTATGCTGCAAGGACGTTCCAGATATTCCTTCATCAGCATAAATCCCGACTAATTCCCACCCCTGATGTTCCTTAATCATGTCCTCATAATGATTTTTCTGTAACTCATAGGATGAAGTCTGGTTAACATCATCAGTAGAAACACGGCAATAGGCACAAACTCGCTTCGTTCCTGTATCTTCAAATAGCTTCTCTTTTTGCTTTGCCGGAATAAACTCCAATTCGCTACGATCTACACCTTTATATCTGGCACGAATCTTCTCTTTCCGTTCTTCCTGGCTTACAGCATATCTCTCCTGTTCCGTCATCTGCTGCACCCCTCTCCATGTGCCAATGCCATGCATTTCCCTTTTTATATGCCTGGATTCCTGCTTCTTTCTTTGCATTTTGTACAGTTCTTTTTGAGAATCCATACCGGCTCATCTCTTCAAAGATTTTTACGCTCGCTACATCATTCTCCGCCAGAATCGTATGCAAATAATTGACTGCCATATCTTTCTTGGCAGAAGATTTCTGTCCTGCTGCCAACTCATTTATATCTATATCACATTTGCCAATCCACGAAAAACCTCTATCTCGATCCAATTCAAAAGCTATCGGTTCCCCTTCTGGAGCAAGACTTGATTTAATTGGAAGCATATATCGTTTTGAAGGCTCATCCTTATCTCTAGCAACCAACAACACACTTCTTGCAGCTGCCGCTATATCTATACTTCCAAGTCCCCTGTATATGTTCTTTCCCCCATTGGTTTTATTCATGTGCCCAACTAAAACAACCGCACAGGCATATTCTGATGCAATGTTTGCCAGCTTTGTCATCGTTTCTCTCATTCTGACAGCACTCTGCATATTCCCATTCTTTCCTATAAAAGCCTGTATCGGGTCCAGCACCAGTAGCTTTGCACCAGTCATTTTTACTGCAAGTTCTATACGCTCATCATCCAGTGTCAAATCCCCATCATCGTCTTTAATAAACGCTACTTTACGGCAATCAGCACCAGCTCTTTCCAGCCTTGGCTTTATCGTATCACCCTTGCTGTCCTCAGAACATTGGTAAATCACCGTCATCGGATTCTGTATCTTATTTCCATCTGGCAAAGTAGCACCTTTAGTCAATATCGCAGCTATATGAAGAATCAAGGTTGACTTTCCTTCCCCCGGATCTCCCTGCAATACTGTAATCTTCCCACAAGGAATGTATGGATACCATATCCATTCAACACTTGAAGATTTCACATTGGAATAATATTCAATTCCGATGAATGAATTATCCCATTTCAAATTTATCTAACCCGCCCATTCTTCTAGTATTAATATACTTTTCTTTTAAACTTCTAGTTATACTTAATTATAATATAACTTATTTGGGAATACAATAAGAAATATCAATTATCAGTTAAAGTTTCCGCAAAATATCAACATTCAGTTAAAGTTTGGGAGGTGACACTTTGGAAGTAGATATTGATTATATTGCAATCGGAAAGCGAATTCGTTCTGCTCGTCTGGCAAAAAAGATGACCCAAGAAACCCTTTCAAATATGATTGACGTTACACCGACCTATATCAGTACCATAGAAAATGGACATACCAAGCTGAGCCTTTCTACTTTACTCAGTATTGCACAAATCCTCGACACCACCGTAGATCAGCTGCTCTATGACAATACGCCGGTACTCATTTCACAATTTGATGCTGATATTAAAGAATTGACAAGTGACTGCTCCAAACAGGAAAAAGATTTCTTGCTGGAAATAATAAAATCAACCAAGGCGGCACTGCGTAATTATAAGCCAGGAAAATAACAAGAGTGCAGAGATTGTTGTGTCTCTGCACTCTTGTCATATCGCCTTGCGTTCTTGCTTCCTTGCGTTCTTAAAGCACCTTTATTTTGTATAATTTATTCTTCTGCAATCATTACCTCGAACTTTTTAGCAATGCTCCATTCATTTGTTATATCTTTTTTAATAGATTCTGCAATGGTTTCCAGTCCATTTACAATGTCACTGTGATAATATTCTATGCTATCCGCTAACCCATTACCAGCATTACCCTCTTCATCAAACTCAATATATCCTACTGTAAGACTCACTCGTCCCTTGGCTATAATATTTCCCTCTTGATCTTCTATTGATAAGTCAATATCCTCTTGATCTCCAGCTGTTGCCATTCCAGAAAACTCGCCAATATTTAATTGATATGTTTCCAGTCCGTTATGTATTTCTATTGTATCCCCATATATAAAGTTATCTGGTAAGCTTTTCTGTTCACTAAGTTTACACAATCTTTCGTACGATTGATCCACCCATAAAACAATCGCATCTTTTTCTTCAGAATCTATATCATTTACATTATACGGAGTTGGAAATCCCTCAACATCTTTTAGAGCAAACGATAATTTTTTTATAACCTCTGATGATTCTGCGTCCTTAATAACTGATAGAAGTTCATCATATACTATCGCTATTTCCTCATACTCTTCGTATAGCTTGTTTATTTTTTCAAATTCTCTCACAATATCATTCATAAATGATGATTCTATCAAATTTTCATCTAAATAATCATCATAGCAATCTAATGAACATAGTCCTACATCTTCTCTTTCTTGATTTATTATATCCATTTCATCATCATTATCTTCGGTTATTTCAAACCAATCACACAATGTATCTCCATTTAAGATTATTTTAAATGGAATAATTCTTATACTGTTTTCTTTACGATTTAATTCGATTCTCAATGCAAATCTTGCTATATGTTTCTCAAGATTTGTTCTCGTTTCCAAATAGAAATATGCTTTATTTTCAGAATCCCATATTGCATTGCCATAATCTTCATAAGAACATGCCACTTCCATATCTACCGTACCCAATAATGTAGCCCATGCTATTTCATCTGTAATTTCATCAATAGTTCTTACACAGCAACTTATGTTTTTAACAGATACAACCTCAATATCGCTATAATCAAATCCACTTTCTATACCATCTTTATCATATGACAACCCATGAACTTCAACACAATCCTCATTTTTTAACATATTTTGAATTTCAGGAATGTAATTTACAATCAGGCAATTAATTTCTTGAAGAATATTCTTATATTCTGTCTCCTGAATATTTATTGCATTATATAATTCACCTAATGTTTTATAAAAAATGTGATTTTGGGAATTACCACAAGCTTTTTTTAATCCATTATCGTTGCATACAATCGCAATTACCTCATCCTTACCAAATCTTTTACGAATCTGATTTGCAATAAACGCATCTGGAAATTCCTTTCTTTTTTTCTCTCCAGATTCAAATGGCGGTTTAATATCAAAATAATCATCAACTATATCATTCAAATCTATCAATGACAAATCTAGTATTTCAGGGTTTAAATTCTCCAAAAATTTTCTCCACACATCTAAACTCTTCTCTTGATATTTCTCCTTATCAAGCAACAACAAATCCGTTTTTACCCCCATTTGCTCTAAGAGACCCTTAGATACTATTTTCAGCACCTCTTTCCTTAATCCTCGAAATGCGGAACATATATCTTCACTTGCCCTTACAATATGTTTTTCAACTTCTTTGACAACAATATTGCTCAATACAATCTTTATTTTTCCTGTCTCAACATAATTGATAAGTAAACTCAATGTACTGTCCTTGCTAAAATCCAATTTATTAGAATCAAAAATATTTGTATCTAGCGTAACATACAACGGAAATTTTATCATATATCTTCTCCTACTCATGTAATCGTTTATATTTCTGCCACAAAGTTCTATTTTTATATTAACACAAAATAGCAACACTGTATATCTTCTATACATAATGCTGCTATTTTCTATAAACACTCCTGCTTATTATGTCTGTCTCTTATACACATCTCCGAGCCCACGAGACCGATCAGTATCT
>ENA-UAHM01000217-UAHM01000217.1-human-gut-metagenome-genome-assembly--contig:-NODE-217-length-15359-cov-7.053058_pt1 | contig 15359 bp, 6 predicted proteins | sample MGYA00244408_ERZ654367 | MGnify/ENA primary metagenome ERZ654367 (study PRJEB26926, sample SAMN06164899) | human gut metagenome | biome: ENVO:00009003; feature: ENVO:2100002; material: ENVO:00002003...
ACGAGATACTGATCGGTCTCGTGGGCTCGGAGATGTGTATAAGAGACAGAAGCTAATGAATGGGAAGTGGATCCCAGTCATGACAGACTATTTCGTTCTACGAAGTTTGAAGTAAAAGAAACAAATCCAACTTCTGCTCTTCTGAGTTTCAGGGGAGTGACAAATGCTACAAAGTATGTGTTTGATTTCAGTGAAGGGGATAGTTTGCTCTTCAACAATATAGTATTTACCACAGAACTTCTTGTAGATACAATGAATGCCTACAATAAGGAGGCTTCTGAGATAAAAACGGAATATCGCGCTCTTTTCACTGATCTGAATGGTACGACACGCTATTCAGTGCGTATGAAAGCTGTAAATGGAGACACAGGGATGGAATCGGGGTATGTGCAGTTGTGTTTTGACACTACAGACGAGCAGATATTTACTACGGTCACTCCGGGAACTACCAGTGTCTCTCTGAATTGGCAGGCAGAAAAAACGGCTACTCGTATTGAGTATGGTGAGTTGGTAAAGACCGAAATAGAAGGTGAGGAGGCAAAAACCGATACGGTTTGGGCCACACCACACGAACTTACTTCAACAGAAAAACAAGCTGGTGAGTTAACGATAGATGGGCTTAAACCGGGAACTAATTATATTACGTATATTTTTAATGAAAAGGCTCGCAGAGGTTCTTATAAATTTAAAACTTTAGGCTCCTCCAAAGGAACGACTATTTCTGTAAAAGCAAGTGATGATATTAATGCTTTGCTGGGGGGTGCGCCGGCTGGTGATGTGACCTTGTCATTTACGGGCGGACAAACTTACGAAGTTGGTGAATTTACAATTCCTGAAACTGTTACAAACTTGTATATAGCCGGTAACGTAGTAGGAGGCAAGATGCCTGTATTGAATATGACTAAGTTTGTATTCTCTGCTCTTATGGATAACTTCTATGTACAGTACATGGATATTGTCAGCGATGGTAAGTCTCAATTCATGATTGAACTTGGTGGTAGCACAGGCTTTAAGAATGTAAGTTTTGAGGGCTGTAATATTAGTGAAATTCCAAGAAGTCTCATTCGCACCAATTCTGGTGATCTTGAAGTTGAAGGAATTGTTATTAATAACTGTTTCATTAAGAATGTAGGTTTAAGTGGATATGGACTTTTAAATATCGGTAAGTTGAAATCGTTAAGTACTATTTCTATTACCAATACTACTTTGTTGAATATTGGTGATCAGATTATGGATTTGCGTGTACAGACGGATAAGGTTACATTTACTCAATCTATTTTCTGTAATTATGATATTAATATGCCTAAGTTATTGCGTTTGGATAAGCAACCGAAAGAAATTACTGTAACAGGGGTAATTTTTACGGGAGATAATAAGGGCGGTAAAATGAATTCTGGTAATAGCGACTATTCCAAGTATCTGAGTTTTGCCGGATGTTATTTAACTTCTGATTTCCAAGAGAATGATAAGAAGTTTACCGACGCTCAAATCTTGAAAATCTCATCAGAAGAGTTATTTGAAAATCCTAAGAATGGTAATTTCCACTTTAAGCCGGAAGCTAAGTTTGAAGGGGATGGTAAAGTAGGAGATCCAAGATGGTGGACAAAATAATCTGACAGGTATTAGTTTCAGGATTAACTATCCTCTCTGAAAAAGGAGTTGCCTCAAAATAAATTTTTGAGTGCAGCTCCTTTTGTGTTTAATCTGCTCTGAGAAACTTTTCGAATTTTGAGATAGTGCACTTATAGTACCTGAATTTCCCCCATAATACCTAATTTTCCCGGGTATATTTGCATAAAATGATTAACAGTAACTCTATAAAAGTAACAGACTATGAAACGATGGATTTTGATTGGTATGGTCGTAGCTTCCGGTATGACTATACAGGCACAAAACAAATTGCCCGAAAAGTTTCCTTACCAGGATACAAGTTTAACTGCAGAAGAACGGGCGGATGATTTGCTCAAAAGATTGACTTTGGAGGAAAAGGCTTCATTGATGATGAACGGTTCTCCGGCTATTCCCCGATTATCGATCAAAGCGTATGGTTGGTGGAATGAAGCACTTCACGGTCTTGCGCGTACAGGATTGGCTACAGTGTTTCCACAGGCTATCGGTATGGGAGCATCATTTGATGATAGTTTGTTGTATGAAGTCTTTACGGCAGTATCTGATGAAGCAAGAGCAAAGAGCCGGAGATTGGATAGTAAAGGAAATCTTACACGTTATCAGGCACTTACAGTGTGGACTCCTAATGTGAATATTTTCCGTGATCCGCGTTGGGGGCGTGGACAGGAGACGTATGGAGAAGATCCCTATTTGACCAGCCGTTTGGGAGTTGCAGTAGTCAATGGTTTGCAGGGACCCGATACAGCACGATACAATAAACTTCACGCTTGTGCAAAACATTATGCTGTACACTCGGGACCGGAGTGGAATCGGCATAGTTTTAATGCTGAGAATATTTCTCCACGAGATTTATGGGAAACTTATCTTCCCGCCTTTAAAACTTTAGTTCAGGAAGCTAAAGTGAAAGAAGTGATGTGTGCTTATAACCGTTTTGAAGGTGAACCATGTTGTGGAAGTAATCGTTTGCTGACTCAGATTTTGCGTGATGAATGGGGCTTCGACGGAGTCGTTGTTTCAGATTGTGGGGCAGTATCGGATTTCTGGCAAAAAAGAAAGCATGAGACGCATCCTGATGCTGCCAGTGCTTCGGCAGATGCTGTTTTAAATGGCACGGATGTTGAGTGTGGAAATAGCTATAAATCCTTACCGGATGCAGTAAAGGCTGGACTTATTACTGAAAATCAGATAGATATTTCAGTGAAACGTTTGTTGAAAGCTCGTTTTGAGTTGGGAGAAATGGACGAGAATGTCTGGACAGGGATTTCTTCGGATGTTGTGGACTCACCCAAACATCGTCAGTTGGCATTGCAGATGGCGCGTGAAACCATGACATTGTTGCAAAATAATAATAATATACTTCCATTGAGTAAACAGGCAAAAATAGCATTAATAGGTCCTAATGCAAATGATTCGGTTATGCAATGGGGAAATTATAATGGGCTACCTTCGCATACCATTACTTTGCTTGAAGGTATGCAGCGTTATCTGCCAACTTCTAATCTTATTTATGAGCCGGTTTGCGGACACACGGATAGTACTTTGTTCATTAGCTTATTCAACAAATGTTCTACTTCGGAAGGAAACGGTTTTCATTCAACATATTGGAATAATAATACCTTTACAGGGGAGGCTGTTACGGAAGTTCAGCAATCCACCCCATTCTTATTTAATACTAATGGGGCTGCTCCTTTTGCACCGGGAGTTATTTTAAGAGGATTTTCTGCTGAATATCGTTCTGTATTTCATCCGGAAAAAACAGAAGACGTTGTTTTTCGTATTCAGATGCGAGGCGCCTATGAACTTTATATTAATGGTAAACTGGTTAAGGAAGACGAAGGAGCCGTGAAGCAAATGACTTCCATTTATACGTTGAAGGCAGAATCGGGAAAATCTTATGATATTTTATTAAAGTATCGTCATTTTGACAAAACGGCAAATCTTAGCTTTGATATGGGAGTAAATGCTCAGATAGATGTGAAAGGATTGTTGGAGCGTATCAAAGATGTAGATGTAGTTATCTTTGCGGGTGGTATCTCTCCGGCACTGGAAGGAGAAGAAATGCCTGTTGATGCAGCTGGTTTCAGGGGAGGAGATCGCACCGAAATCGAGTTGCCGGCTGTACAGCGACGTGTTGTTGAGGCTTTGAAAACTGCAGGAAAACGGATTGTGTTTGTTAATTTCTCCGGTGCAGCTATAGCTTTGGAGCCGGAAAGTCTGAATTGTGAGGCTATCCTGCAAGCATGGTATCCTGGGCAAGCTGGTGGTCAGGCTGTTGCCGAAGTTTTGTTCGGCGATTACAATCCGGCTGGAAAATTACCATTGACATTCTATCGTAACCTGGCTCAAATTCCGGATTTTGAGGATTATAATATGACCGGAAGGACCTACAGGTACATGAAAGAGACTCCTTTGTTCCCATTTGGTCATGGACTTAGTTATACTACATTCAAATATGGAAAGTTAAAAATGAATGATGATAAAATTGCTGCCGGTCAAAATCTGAACCTGGTGATTCCTATAACTAATACAGGGAGTCGGGATGGAGATGAAGTGGTACAGGTCTATCTCAAAAAAAAGGATGATACAGAGGGACCGGTTAAAACGTTGCGTGCTTTTAAGCGTGTGCGTATTCCAGCAGGAAAGACGGTTGAGGTTAAATTTTCTTTGGATGATACCCAGTTGGAATGGTGGGATGAACAGAGCAATACAATGAGAGTTTGCCCGGGAAATTATACTGTTATGATAGGAGGTACTTCCTGTGAGAAGAGTTTATTATCACGGGCATTTACCATTCGGTAAAATTATGAGGAGATGATAGCTGAAATAATCAACTATCATCTCTTTTATTTTCTTTGTATTCCGAAGGCGTCATTCCCATTTGTCTTTTGAAACACTTTCCGAAATATTTAGGATCGTTGAAGCCTGTCATATAAGCCACTTGTGAAAAGTTATATTCTCCGCTGTCTATTAATTGTACGGCACGTTTAATCCTAATTTCGCGTATGAAGTCCACGGGAGACAGACCGATGATGGATTTTAGTTTCTGATAGAAGACAGAACGTCCTAAATTCAGTAACTGGGCAAATTCGTCGACTGTAAGTTCCGAGTTTTCCATTTGCTCTTCCATTACTTGCATCACTTGCTGCATGAACTGCTCATCGTATGAAATGATCTGAGGTTGCGAGGGGGTCAGTTTCTCTTCCAGAGTGGTTTCCTGGGTATTGTTTAATTTTTCCGACCATGCTTTCCAGTAGATTTCCTGCAATTCTTTACGCTGGTGAAGCAAAGACTTGATACGAATTTTTAGATACGTTGCACTAAAGGGCTTGGTGATATAATCGTCTATCCCTTGTTCCAGTCCTGATATGCGATCATCCAGCGATGATTTGGCAGAAAGCAGAATGATAGGTATGTGACATATTTCTCTGTTCTCCTTAATATTCTTTACCATATCAAGGCCATCCATAGCAGGCATCATAATGTCACTGATAATCAGATCGGGAATATATTCCCGGGCTTGGTCCAATCCTTCTTGTCCATTGGTGGCGGTGAGTACCCGATAACTTTCTGACAAGATATCTGATAAGAAGTTTCTTAGCTCTACGTTATCTTCGACAATTAAGATGGATACAGGGTCTTCTTCATTCGATATCTGATTTGGTTCTTTGGCTGTCTCTGAAGGAGTAATGTCGGCCATTGAAGCTATTTCAACCATGGGTATTATTTCATTTTTCTTTTCAGCGGGGACTGGATTTCCGTCATTCAATATAAACTCTGTATTTTCTCTTCCCTCATAAACTTTTTGATTCATTGGTAATATAACGGTAAACTCGCTGCCTACACCGGGTTGACTTTTTACTTCAATGTTGCCACAATGTAGTTCTATCAGTTCTTTGACAAGTGATAGTCCTATGCCTGACGAGGGCTGCAATATGTTGAATTTTACCAATGTTTCAAAGCGTTGGAAAAGTGTTTGCTGTTTTTGAAGATCGATACCAATGCCTTCGTCTTTTATGGAAACAATTAATCTGCTACTTTCCACATTGGCAATGACGGTGATAGACTTATTGGCCGGAGTGTACTTGAATGCATTGGATAGCAAATTAAAAATGATTTTTTCAAACTTATCCTGATCGATCCAGGTTTCTATAGCTTCCTGGTTTGTTTCCAATTGGTAATTGATATTCTTTTCTTCAGCAATAAGGCGGAAGTTATCCATTACTTTTTGTAATAGGCTGAGGACATCTGTCTTTTCCAGCAGCACTTTCATTTTTTTATTCTCTATTTTCCGGAAATCCAATATCTGGTTTACTAAGTGCAACATACGCTCCGTATTCTTGTGCACCAGGGTTAAATGTTTACGGGCATTGGTTGTGAGAGTTTCGTGTTCCAGAATTTCACTAACCGGACTGGCTATGAGTGTTAACGGAGTACGTAATTCATGCGAAATATCGGTGAAAAAGCGCAATTTTATATTTGCCAGTTGTTGTTCAATATTTATCTGATGACGTAACCGGTATATGTAGAGAATGATATAGACGATAGTTGCTGTGGATAACACGAATAATACGACATACAGAATCCATGCCCAGTATGTCTCCCAAAAGGTTGGAAGTACAGTTATAGGCAGGATACGTGCTTTTTCCATCCATACTCCGTCGCTGTTGGTAGAACGTATTTGCAATTCATATTCTCCCGGAGGAAGGTTGATATAGCTGGCTGAACGGCTGTTATCCACTTCATTCCATTTTTCTTCCAATCCTTTCAGACGGTAAGCATAGCTGATTGATTCAGGCGCTACATAATCCAAAGCTGCAAATTGGAAAGTAACATTGCGTTCGGATGGTTTCAGCCTTAGTTCTTCCAGATCATTGATATCTAAATCCTGGGAGGTTCCTTGTATTTTAAATCCGGTGAATACAATGGGAGGGGCATAATTACTTTTCTGAAGATGTTCAGGACTAATTTTGAGTATTCCGATATCTGTTCCTAATAGCAATTGATTATTTTCCAGCACAGGAGCCGCTTCTGTAAAGTAAAGCTCTTGTTGCATATACTTTTTATCATAATATTCAAATGTTTCCTTTTCCGGATTGAAACGGGTAAGTGCATTTTCCGAAATTACCCATAAACTTCCTTCTTTATCTTCTATCATAGACTGGACGAGGTCGGATGGTAAGCCATCTTTTGTCGTATAAGGTTTAAATTCGATGTGTTCACTTAAAAGATTTTCAGAAAGGACTTTATTGATTCCTCCGGTAAATGTAAGGATGTAAGTTGTATTTCTGCTATCTGTGTAAACATAGGTCACATTATTACTGCTAAGACTGGAAACTGTATTGGGACTGCGGAGATTACGGTAGAAATTGATTTCTTCCGGTTGTTTAAATTCATTGGAGAAGGTTAGTAACCCTTCTGTGGTACAGACAAGAATCGCCTGATTGACCTCAGTGATATAGCGGACTTTGGAGAAATGTTCTTTGGGATATCCTTTCAGTTGATTATCGCTATGTATGAAGCGGATTTCCCCTTCAGGTGTCTTTTCCAGTAAATTCAGTCCTCCACCATGACAACCTATCCAGATACGTTTTTGATGATCCTGATAGATGCTATAGATACTATTATGGCTCAGGCTATACGGGTTGTCTTCCTGATGAGTAAATTGACGTATTTGAAAATGATCATTACCGGTTCTTTCTAATTGGAAAAGCCCATCCAACTTACTTCCCATCCAAATAACTCCATTTTCATCTTCCATAAAGCAGTAGATGTTTTTTTGGAAAGAAATAGGTTGTGAACTGATGGTTCCTGCGGGAGTCAGATATCCTTTTAAACTTCCATCCGGCTGATAAATTCGTACATATCCTTTTTTGCTGGCTGTCCAAAGCTCATCTTTTTCATCTATCAAGAAAGCGCGTGTTTCAAAGCTGGCATCTATGGCTTGTAGTGAACATGCGTAGGTAGAAAATGAGATTTTTGTAACGTCCCAGTGATTACATATCCAGAGATTTCCCTGCTGATCTAAAAAAGAATTCAGAATGACGGGATTGAATTTTGTATCAGGATTATTATAATCAGTATAATAGGGCTTCAGTTGTTTGTTCTTTCGATCATAATAGGAGAAGCCACCTCTATGTGGAACCATCCACAATGTTCCTTGCTTATCTTCGAATATCAGGTCGCGACTTAATCGTTCGGCTTTTGGCAGATCCTCTTTGGGAGTAATATAATGTTGTTTCTCTTCTGTCTCTAAGTTATAACGCACTACTCCGGGCATTTCGGAGTATAACCATAATTCGCCGAAACTGTCTCTGAATACGGATAAAACTTCGGTAGAGGGATTGGTAGGAGTGCGGGGATCTATTAATCTGTATCTTTGATTTTCCGCAAAGTAAATATAGAGTCCATTATTTGTGCACAGTCCTATGCTATCTTTTCCCAGTCTACTGATAGAATTGATAGCATTGGAGGTTGAAAAGGGCATTTCATGAAACTGAAGTTGCTGTGTCTGGGGTAGATATATCACTAACTGGTTGTTGGCAGATACTAGATATATATTGCCATTATCTTCTTTGATATTCTTGAATGGAATATCAGATTCTATTTTCTTTTTGCCAATGATTGAAATTCCTTTGTTGGTTAATATCCATTCGTCCCCATCGCTATCTTGAAAAATAGTGATTATTTGATCCCCTTTCAGGTTCTTCTCTTCGATATTATATAAGGTTATTCCTTCTCCTTCCTGAGCCTTGTACGCTTGTTCGTCAATACGGAATGCTCCACGATCACATACGATCCAACTGACGCCTTTGGGTAATGTATAGACGTTCTGTACAGCGTAGGTCTGCTGTTTTTCGTTTTCATAAGGGCGTAAGATATCTATGAATTTTTCCCGGCGGCTATCGAATAGATAGATTCGTAAGTCATAAGTCTGACACCAGATGTCACAGGTTTGTGTCTGTGTGATTTTGGCTAAACGATTACTGGTTAAAGTACATCCGTCTCCCGGAAATGCTTTATAGTTTTTGAAAGTGTATCCATCGAATTTATTTAAGCCATTCCAAGTGGAAAACCAGATAAACCCTTTTGAATCTTGCAGGATATTGGTGACAGACCTTTGTGCCAATCCGTTGTAAGCGGAGAAACGTTGAATTTGGCAAATCGGTTGTGCAATGGCTACACAGGGGATAAAAAGACAAATCAATATTAAATAATTAATTTGTAATATAATGCACTTTTTCATAGTATTGACTAATTTGTAACTGCTTTGCAAAGATATAAATTATCTGTTTTACTACTATGTATTCTGATAGTAAATGTAGGTGGATTTTTCAGCACTTCGGTAAAGGAAGCATGGATGTGTAATTATTATATAGCTATGTGGAATATTTGTTTCCTTAGGTGTATTATCGGGCTTGTGACTACCCAGAAAGCTGTTTTTAAACATTGTGAACATTCGTTTCCACCTATTGCGATAATTTTTCCCCCCTTAACTAAATACCTTTTCGGACTTTTGTATCAGAAAATCTAAGTGATATTTTTATTTGAAAATAAAAGCTATACTATGGATATGAAAAATACATCGGTTAATGCTGGGGAAGATTTTTACTATTATATAAAAAGAGAATATGCCTATTATTAACTATTATAAATTAATATTCTTATGAAAAACAAAATTTTAAACTTTTTGGGGGTAAAACAAGTATGTTGTCATGTTCTATCTTTGGCTTGTTTTATATTTTGGGGATGTTCTAATGAACTTCTTCAGAATGAGGTAGATACTACTATAGAGAGAGCTGATACTCGTACAGAAGTGTTGGATATTGTTACTATTGGAGGTGTACAATATGAAGTTTACGATTATTTGAGCTTTGAAACTACTGTTGGATGTGTCTATGCTACTACTACATCGCATTTGGAAATTAAAATAAGCTATCCTACTGTAAACTTAAGAGGATTACTGGTTAATAAGGAATGGAAAGACTATTATGATTACAATTTTACCGGTACTAATATATATGACTGGTGTGTTCCTATTGAGTCTATAGTGGAGGATCAGTTATATATAGATGATAAAATATATGTGCCAATTGATGGCTCTGATACTTATTTATATCTGAATATAGCGGCAAACTGCCCTTATTCTTGGAGCGGAAATAAAGAGCGCATTTGGATTAGGTATTATTTTACACATAAGGATTATAATTATAGATATCTAATGTTAGAAAACAGTGAGGACGATCCACAACATTACAAGGCCTGTCTTGCTGTACCATTTAACTCTAGTGATATCTATGGGCATATAAGTATAGGGGATGTTCGAATTTCAGACAGCTATGGAAATTGGGGACCTATGTATTTAGATTATTGAAAAAAAAAATAATTTTATTGTTTAACCAAATATTCTATTATGAAACTAAATTTTAGGAGTATGAAAAGCAAATTAATCCTTTTGCTGGCACTACTTTCGTTCGTGCCGATTGGAGCGTTTGCTCAATCTGTTACTGTGAAAGGCACTGTACTCGATGGAATGGGTGAAACGGTTATCGGTGCCACGGTAGTGGAAAAAGGTAATAGTTCCAATGGCGTTACTACTAATTTGGATGGTCAGTTTACATTGACCCTTCCTAAAGGAAAGAAATTAGTGGTTTCTTATGTTGGTATGGAAACCCAGGAAGTGGATGCCGTTGTCGGAAAAGATCTGAAAATTGTATTGAAAGATGATTCACAGGCACTTGAGGAAGTGGTTGTTATCGGTTACGGTGGCAGTAAGGCAAGAAAGGATTTAACAGGTTCTGTTGGTTCTATTTCGGGTGCTAAACTGGCTGCTGTTCCTGTTACCTCGGCCGCTGTTGCTTTACAGGGTAAGATTGCTGGTGTACAGGTTACTACGGTAGATGGTGCCCCGGGGGCAGATATTAACATCCGCGTCAGAGGAGGTACATCAGTAACTCAAAGTAACGATCCGCTTTACATCGTCGATGGTTTCCAAACGGATAATATTAATGATATTCCGCCTTCGGATATTGCTTCAATCGATGTTTTGAAGGATGCCTCTCTAACTGCCATTTATGGGGCGAAGGGTGGTAATGGTGTGGTTATCGTAACTACAAAGTCGGCTAAAGAAGGTAAGGTACAGGTAAGTCTGAATGCGCAAATGTCTGTGAGTAAGTTGGCTAAGAAATTGGATTTGATGAACTCTTATGACTTTGTGGATTATCAGTATGACTTTGCATCTGCAGGTGGTAATCGCAGTACGGAAGCTAAATTCTTCCGTGCCAATTTTGGTAATCCGCAAGATCTTGATATTTATCGCCGTGCTACCACACATGACTGGCAGGATGAAGTGATGGGGGAAACTCCGTTGAATTATTCTACCAATGTAAACATTGGAGGAGGTTCGGATAAATATCGTTTCAATATTTCGTTGACACAGTCGGAGGATAAAGGTATTATCATGGGGTCGGGTGTGCGTCGTACTAATTTAAATGTTAAGTTGTATACTCAGTTGACTAAAAAATTGTCATTGCAATTGAATCCAAAAGTTTCTTATCGCCGTGATACTGGTGCCGGTGGTGATAAAATTGGTAGTGGCGGTATTATAGATGTGTTGCGTTATCGTCCAACAAATGGGTTACGTGAATTTGCTTTTTGGGATCCTGCTACTGTGGACCCGGATGATGAAGCAATCTTTGAATATACTAACCCGAAGAATGATATCAAGGAGAATACATTGAAGAAGCATTCTTATTCTTATACTAATCAGTTGGCCTTGGAATGGAAACCTATTGATGGGTTGGTATTACGTACAGAAGCTGTACATGCTATGTCCTTCACTGATGAAAATCGTTTTTATGGTGCTATGACAGATGATGGACAGAAGCAGAACAAACTTCCGATTGCTTCTATTAAGGACAAACGTACTGAAAAATATACATGGACGAACACAGCTTCTTATGGATTTGATATTAGTAAATTGCATAACTTTTCGTTCTTGTTGGGGCAGGAAATTCAAACTAAACAAACGAAAGAAACTTTTATGAAGAATCGTTATTTCCCACGTTACATTACAGCGGATAAAGCTTTGAATAACATGAATCTTGGAAGGCCTTGGGAAAATACTACTTCACTTTCCACTCCAGAGCGTACTGCTTCTTTCTTTGGTCAGGCCAATTATAACTACGATCATAAATATTTGGTGTCTGTTACAATGCGTGCTGATGGCTCTACGAAGTTTGCTCCTGGTGAGCAATGGGGCTATTTCCCTGCTGTTTCTGGGGCGTGGGTATTGTCTCGTGAAGGCTTTTTGGAAAATAATGAGATTATCAGCAATCTGAAACTTCGTGCAGCTATCGGTTTGGCAGGCAATAATCGTATTGATGATGACATGTGGCGTTACCTTTATACTGTGAATTCAACTTCTGGTCCTGCTTTCGGTGAAGCTACAGAGAATGGTGAACAGTGGTATGGTATAGGCGATGGAAAAACTTATCCTAATACAAAAATTAAATGGGAAACTACATTGACGCGTAATGTTGCTTTCGATCTTGGTTTGTTCAATGACCGATTGACTATTACACCCGAATTTTATTGGAATACGACGAAGGATCTGTTGTATACTTCGGACGTTCCTACTGTATCAGGTTATACCAAGCAGATGCGTAACATTGGTCAGGTGACAAATAAAGGTTTGGAATTGAGTATTAGCGGTGATATCCTTCGTGGAAAAGATTATGTGTTGAGCGGAAACTTCACATTTGGTTTGAATAAGATGGTGGTTGATAAATTGAATGACACGGATGATGTGATTTGGGATCAGAACGATCGTTGGAAATCCAGCTATAATGATTATTGTCTACGGGTAGGTGATCAGTTGGGGCTGATTTATGGTTTCGTTTATGACGGGATTTACAGCATAGATGAATTTAACTTTGATCCGAATCAGAATTTCTTGGCAATACCTAAAGAGGGTACTGTAATCAATACGGTATTCAGCAATAGTACTTCCGGTGAACCCACGTTGCCTGGTAAAATTAAGTTTAAAGATTTGAATAACGATGGTGTGATTGATGAAAACGACCGTACTGTGATAGGTAACACCAATCCAAAATTTCAAGGTGGTTTCGGATTTAACGGGCAGTGGAAGAATCTGGACTTCACTATTAACTTCAACTATATGTATGACTTTGATGTGAACAATGCAACTGCTTATCAGCTGTCATCAGCGGAAGGTAATAATAAAAAGTTCTATAATGTACTGTCCAAGTTCAAAGACAGTTGGCATTACTTCAACCCGGTTGATGGTGACAACTACTATAAAAACTATTGGGTGGATAACACTGTAGATGTTTATAGGGCTGCTAATGCCAATGTGACTTTATGGAACCCGACTGATGTAACAAATAAGGTGACACATTCCTATTTTATAGAAGATGGTTCATTCTTGCGTTGTCAGGATATTACTATCGGCTACACATTGCCTTCTCAACTTACTAAAAAGTGGGGTATGTCCAAAGTCCGTTTTTATGCGAGTGCTTCTAACTTGTTCATCATTACCGGTTATTCCGGCTATGACCCTGAAGTGGATGTGCAGACCGGCTTGACTTGTGGCATGGACTACAATCGGTATCCTCGTAGCCGTAGTTTTGTATTGGGGACTAATATAACTTTCTAATTAATAAAAAGGATAGAAATATGAAATATAAATATATTCTGATGACTGGCCTACTTGTCATGGGACTTTCTTCATGTAATGATTTCCTTGAAGTGGAAGCTCCTTCGAAATACGATAATGAGTATGTCTTCAATGACAAGACCGAGATAAACCGTGCATTGAATGGTGTATATGCTCAATTGTTGAGCGGTGACATGTATGGTAGTGCTTACCTGAGTACTTTCTGTCTGAATAGTGATGTGGATATGGCTGTGTATACCAGTGATGTTGCTACCACTAATAGTTATCGTCGTTTTGACTGTACACCTATGGGAGGTGATATTGAAAAAATTTGGAATGCTGCTTATAAAGGAGTGGAGTATGCCAATAATTTTATCTATCAATTGGAAAACAGTGAATTGTATGGCAGCGGTGATGAGGAACTGTATCAGATGATGGGTGAGGCTAAAGTAATTCGCGCCATGTTCTATCATGACCTAGTTGTGATGTTCGGTGATATACCTTTCTCTTTGGCACCAGTTTCTGGGACTGATGACAGTAGTACTTTGTTGCTTCCTGTCACCGATCGTGATGAAGTACATGAGGCCTTGATTGAAGATTTGAAATCAATCGCTCCTAAAATGAAGTTTGCTAATGAATTGAGCGAAGGTATAGAACGTGTTTCAAAGGAGTTCTGTTGGTCAATGATTTCCCGTATGGCATTGACGCGTGGTGGTTACTCATTGCGTCCAGACATGGCTAATGCAAAGAGTTATGGTAAAATGGAACGTCCGACTGATTATAAGGATTATTATGAAATCGTTCGTCAGTATTGTGACTCTGTGATATCTTCGGGTAAACATATTTTAAATCTTTCTTATCGTCAGGTCTTTATTGATGAGTGTAATTACAAGGTGAACAACAGTGATGATCCCATCTTTGAAATACCATTTGGTAAAAATTCCACAGGTAGTATTGGTTATATTCAAGGACCATCGAGCGATTTGTATGAAGGTAATACAAGTGGTACCAATCTTTGGGGAGAATGTAAGGGGAATGCTCGTCTCAATGCCCTTTATCGTTTCCTTTTTGATGAAGATGACCTGCGCAGAGACTATGTGAATGGTATGTGGTATTATCAATATGATGGTAAACCTGTGTTACGTAACGACCGTACGGTGCATAATAATAAGTGGTCTAAATTATGGTCCACTACCAGTTTGGGTACCAATAGTCAGGGAAATACTGGTATTAATTATCCCTATATGCGTTATGCAGACGTGCTGTTAATGTATGCTGAGGCTGTGAATGAAATAGAGAATGGTGTGACTGGTATAAATGGGGCGAAGGCAATAGAGGCTTTACGTCAAGTGCGTAGCCGTGCGTTCACGGACGCTGGTAAGGTTGAAAGCTATCTGAATAAGGTGTCTGCTGACAAGAATACTTTCTTGAAAGCAGTGTTGGATGAGCGTAAGTTCGAATTTGCTGGTGAAAACATGCGTTGGAAAGATTTGGTACGTAATAATATGTATGCTGAAGAAGTCTATTATTCTTTCATGCGTTATTATGGTGTAGCTACGAATGCTGAATCAACGATGGATATGGCGGATATTGCTTTACATGACGGTAAGGATGCTGAATTTTGGGAAAATATACCTTATAGCATTTTTTACAAGGATGATAAGGGTGGTGTGACCAATCCTAATGATATTAATTTGTACCCTAATACAGGTATGAATGTACTTGAATTTTATAAGAACACCCTTTATGATAAAAAAGATAATCCGAACAATACTGGTGAAGAGGGTTGGACGAAAGGTGACTTGTTCGGTTGGTGGAATGGAGAAGAAGGTATGCCTGAGGATAGAATGCTCTATTCATTCTATGGTTATGTTCGTGGAGACGCTCGTGGCAATATTTATGTGATTCGTGATGGAGTTACTGAAACTCCGTCAGTGAAGAATCTGCCTCCCGTACGTTACATTATTCCGTTTCCGAATTCTGCTATCCAGCGTAGTGCGGGTATTTACAAAAATTATTATGGCTATTAATCTGTCTCTTATACACATCTGACGCT
>ENA-UAHM01000228-UAHM01000228.1-human-gut-metagenome-genome-assembly--contig:-NODE-228-length-14643-cov-9.074719_pt1 | contig 14643 bp, 10 predicted proteins | sample MGYA00244408_ERZ654367 | MGnify/ENA primary metagenome ERZ654367 (study PRJEB26926, sample SAMN06164899) | human gut metagenome | biome: ENVO:00009003; feature: ENVO:2100002; material: ENVO:00002003...
TACGAGATACTGATCGGTCTCGTGGGCTCGGAGATGTGTATAAGAGACAGGTGTAGGTGTAGGGCATATTGTCTCCACAGAAGAGGTTGAGGGTTCTTCGTATATGTCCACAGGACTTGATTGGAGGGTGGGAATGTTTCGTTATTACAACCGTTGGGGGTGGGGAGTGTTGGTGCAGCAGTTTCGCGCCAAAGAGACAATGTCTCTCACTGACGGTTTTCAAACGATGGAGATGAAAGACGTAGGACGATTATTGTATATTGCTCCTCAGTTCACCGGGCGATGGGTTTTAGGGGAGAAGTTAACCATTTACGGTGCAGTAGGATGGGGATGGTTACGTTATAAAGAAACCCTTAAAGCAGATGGCTTAGGCAAAATTAATGCTACGGCCAATGCTTTGGGCGGAAACTTTACGGTAGGGCTTGAATATCGTTTAAGTTCAGTAATAGGCTTAAGTGTGGATGCCGGCCTTGTGGGAGGTGAAATCGGAAAACCGAAAGTTGACAATGATGAGCTGCAAGCCGCAGTGAATGAACTATATACCGGCAAGATGGATGCCACCCGCCTATATGCAACGGTAGGGGCACATATTTATATTTGGAAGAAAAAGAGATAACGCTCTCTCTCTGGGCATCATTGAGTCTTCTTCCGGAAATGGGATTCAATGATGCTTATAACTAAACTTTTCTGATTTCTATAATAATAGTAAACAGATTCCCATTTGGGAAGGTCTTTAGGCAACATACGTCACTGACAACCGGTTTTGACTAAATAAAAATGGCATTCCAGATCATGCGCAAATCATATTTTTGCTTTCTTACTTGCAGGTTCAACACTTTTGTCATATATTGCCACTTGGTTTCCGATACATCTTTATTATTAGTTTTGTTACTTCAAATAAAGTAAGACTTGGGCAGATGCGGGAATCTTCTTAAGATTTTATTTCATTTATATTTAAACAGATTCTTAAGATTTGTTATTATATTTGTGAATCTAGAACGATAAAACTAACTACCATGAAAAAACTCTTACATTTTCTCCTATTAACAATAATATCTTTACTTTATTCATGCGGGAATGACTCTCATTTTGCTAATTCTATTTTACTGGCAGCTGACTCTTTGATGCAGTCGCGTCCTGACAGTTCACTTTATCTGCTTGAACAAATACCTGATCCGCAGAAAATAAAGAAAGGAAATCAAGCTTTGTACTGTTTGTTGTTAACACAGGCAAGGTATAAGAACTATATATTACTACAGAATGATTCCTTAATAAGTCTGGCAATAGACTATTATGGAAGCAAAAAGGATCAGGAGCGACTTGCAAAGTCTTATTTCTATCTGGGTTGTGTTTATTTGGAACAGAGAAAACTTCCGGCAGCTATTGATTTTTATTTGAAGGCTGTAGATATAATGCCTGAAGGGAAAGATCCTATGTTTTTATCTATGATATATAGCCATTTAGGAGATTGCTATAGCGAACAGGATCTGAATAAGACTGCCTTATCTATGTATAAAGAAGCGTATGCCCTGTGCGTAGGACGAGATTCTTTGCGCACATGTTATAATCTTAAGAATATAGCAAATGCTTTTTTATTGGGACACCAATGGGACAGTACGTACTATTATTACAAAAAGGCATTACCCATAGCTCTTTCTTTGAATAATTCAGCCATGGTTTCGACTGTGTATAAAAATATGGCTACTCTTTATAATGAACAAAATAAATTTGTAGATGCTGATACTTGTATATCAAGAGCCTTGGTTTATTTATCCGAAGGTGAGGGTTATACTGCGGCTTGCTCTGTTAAGGGTGATATAATGAATAGTATGAATAAGAAAGATTCTGCTGTTTATTATTGGAGTATAGGAGCAAGGTCATCTAATATATATGCCAAGACATCATCTTATCATTCTCTTTTTCAGGAAAGTAAAAGAGTGGGAGATTGGGAAAAATCTACTTTATATGCTGATTCCTTTATAATCTTTTATGATTCGATTCAAATAATGAATGATCGTGCAGAGATTGATAAACTGATGGATAATCATTTGATTGAATTGCATAAGTATAAATTGTCTGTTAAAAATCAGCAGATAGTTGTGATTTTAGTTGTAATATTTTTGTGCTTAGTTTTTATTTTGGTTGTACTATACATGTGGCGTGACAGGATTCGACAAAAGAAATACGTATCCTTGCAACAGCAATTAACGAAGAATCGTACTGAGGTTATGTTGCTGAATGAAGAGTCTGACGCTATAGCTGAAGATAAGGGGCTAGAATTATACAAGTTGGAAGAAGAGCGATTAGCGATTTGCATTTCTTTGTTCAAAACAACTAATGGTTATAAAAAGCTATATGAACTTGAAAATTCATCTCCTAAAAAACGTATTTCGTTAGTTGCTAATTATAGAATGAAGATTATCAATGATATTCGAAGAACCTTTATAGATGTGATGACCGGGTTTAAGGAGCGTTGCACAGCTTTGACAAACGACGATTTATTATATTGTATTTTAATTCTTCTGAATACCTCCAAAGATGTCATTTGGGACATAATGAACTCTACTCCGGATGCGATAAAAATGAGAAAAAGCCGCATTAAGAATAAAATGGATATTGAACTGTTTGAACGAATATTTGGTTGCTGAAAACTAGTGATTTAGCGTGTGATTTGTTACCATTGTTACTGTTGTTTTATATTTATTGTTACCATTGTTACTTCATGTTTTTTTGTTCTTATGTAAATGATTAAGTTATTTGCAACAATAATTTATATCATATACTTATGAGAGCGAAAACTTTATTACTGTTTTTATTTCTATTATCGTTTGTAAATGGGGCTGCAACTGTACAAGAGTCTGGAAAGAGTATTGTACTGAAGAAGAGTACTACTTCTGACGGAACATTACGCTCAGTTGATTTATTTGCTTCCGCTTATTTAGATCTTAGCAATGAATTGCTATTACTTAATTTTGAGAACTGCTCCGATGATACTTTTATTTCCGTGACTAATCTTTCAACCAATGAAGTAATTTATTCTGAACTATATGGGGTTTCAGATAATATTGTACTGAATATGGCAGGACTATTAGAAGGAGAAGAAAATTATCGTTTGGAGATAACTATTGGAGAGGTGATTCTATACGGAGATTTCACTATTTGACTTATTTAATTTAGAGCTTATGGTGTAGCTTAACCATTTAAAGACATGAAAAAACATTTATTATTCACTCTTTTAGGAGTGTTGACATGCTACTCATGCAGTAACAGTTATGATTTATTAGAGAATGATATGGAGTTGGCTAAAGCTGCTGCGGATTATGAAGTATCAACCAGGTCAATGGAAGAAAACGCCGATACTGCCAAGATTGAAACAGTTGCGGATGAAGAGACTATCCAGAAACTTATGGATGATTACGTGACTGAGTTGATGAATCGTACATCTATTGCAAAAGAGAAAGTGATGCGAACTGTTTACAGTGCTTCTAATGATGTCGTAGGAGTTTTTAAGATTGGTTCGTGTGGTGTCTATACGGAGTTGGAAGTTAATATTGATGCGGAAGATACGAAGCAGAATTCTAAATCGGAGGGTTTGATAGGAGATTCATACATTGATAGCAATGGTAATGTCCGTTTAAAATTTTGTTTAACGGAAGCAAGTCAATATTATCCGGGAGGTGTATTCCTTGTTAATCATATAAACTATTACAGGCCGGGGTTTAGCTTCAATCATCCTTGGATGAAAATAGTAGCTCGTTATCATGACTGTGATGATAAACATACTGATAATAGGGTGGTAAGTGCAAATCCTGATTATGATGAAAAAAGTGATATTTCTAATGGCTATACCAAGATAGATGATAATGCTGTTTTAGCTTGGGCCTTTCCTGATGTATTGGGAGTACCGAGTACAATTGCAAGTGGGAGTTTGGGGCCTAAGAGTCGGATAACTTATGGAGTAATTTGTGGTTCTCCTCTTGCAACAATGGGGAAAATTCATTTTGATGATGAAGACTCAAGTAATAAAAACTGGGCTAAATTATATACCGGAAATACTTTTACTGCAGATTTATTATCAGATCATTTCTATGGAGAATATGGTTTGAATACCGGAAAGAATACTTGGTATAGTTTGACATTCAGTACAGATCTTTCCTATTTTAAAAATAAGAATAGATATCATCCTGGAATGGTTATGGCTAATTAAATGAAATATGTATTATTAGTGTTGGCTGTGTTACTCTTCTCTTGTTCTAAAAGAAATGAGGAAGTTGTAGCTGAAATAAACGGGCATAAACTTTATGCTTCCGAATTGTCTCAGGTGACAACACAAGAGACTTTCGATTTATTGAATATGGCTTATGAGATAAAGATAAGAGCCTTGGACGACTTAATCAAGCAAAAATTGATAGAGTATGAGGCTCTTGATCGGGGGGTACTTACTGATGAGTTCTTGAATGCTTATATTGATAGTATTATGGGAGATTCAGCAGGGGAGTACATGGCGGATCTGTTGCCTAAAAACAGAGTGCGTAGTGTTTTAGTCCGGCATTTGGCAGACTCACTATTTAATAGAGCACAAATCAAGCGGTATATATACCCTCCTAAACAGCCCAATTGTGTTGTAGCCGATTTATGCGTTCAATATAGAGGAAATCTTGATGCTACTACTCATTTGATAGTGGCATCAGATTTCAATTGCAAACGTTGTGCTGAATTTGAGAAAACGTTGAAACGTATTTATGATAAGTACCATGATCGGGTGAAATTTGGCTTTATTAATTTTGCCGACGAACCGAATCTTGCATCATTGGCTTGTGAAGCGGCTGGTAAATATGGTAAATTCTGGGAGTTTCATGATGCCATATTCTCCTATGATGCTTTGCCTGACTCTGCATATATCTTTGACCTTGCCCGGGATTTAGGGTTGGATGTTGCCGCATATAAGCAAGATGTGCTGTCCGCCGAAACTTATGATAAGGTAAACCATACTATTGATAAGTTGATGGAACGTGGACTTTTTGCCACTCCTACCATTATAATTAATAATCGCTTGGTTTATATTACGAATTCTTATGAAGAACTGACTAAACTCTTAGATAAAGAATTACAAAACTAATGAAAGGCTTATCTGTTTATTTATTTTTTCTCTTTTTCTGTCTGCATACTGCCTTTGCCCAACGAGTGATAGTACGGGGGCGTGTGACGGATGCAAAAACAGGGGAGACCCTCTCGGATGCCAATGTATTGGAAATGAATTCAAGTACAGGTATGGCTACTAATGCATACGGGCTCTATTCCATTACCCTCCATACAGGTAGGTGTGTGCTTCAGTGTTCTATGTTGGGCTATACAACATGGTCGGATACATTGCAACTATCGGACAATACGGTTGTCGATATAGCTTTACAGCCTAATGACTATTTGCTGAAAGGAGTTGAAGTACTGGGGGCCCGAAAACATAGCGGACAATTTATGTTGGATGCACAGAAGATACAAGCCCTGCCTGTTGTAGGAGGAGAGCCCGATTTAATAAAGACTTTGCAATTTTTGCCGGGAGTGCAGAGTGGCAATGAGGGGGCTAACAATATTTCAGTGAGAGGAAGTAATCAGTGGGGGAATCTGGTCTTGCTGGATGAGGCTGTGGTCTATAACCCTACTCATGTTTTATCCTTTTTCTCTGTATTTAATAATGACGCCATTCAAAAGGTGGACCTGTATAAGTCCTATTTTCCATTGAAATATGGCGGCCGATCTTCATCGGTTATTGATGTCCGTATGCGCGAAGGCAATAGTAAAGAGCGCAAACGAAGTGCAAGTCTGGGATTGATTGCCTCTAAAGTATTGCTGGAAGGTCCTTTGAAGAAAGGTTCTTATTTGGTTTCAGGCAGATTCGGTTATCCGGGAGTCACACTTGGCTTATTAGGTGGTGATCTGGCCTCTAAGCCACAGATGTGGTTTTATGATGTCAATGCTAAGGTGAATACAGCATTGAATGATCGTAACCGGCTTTTCTTTTCGTTGTATAGTGGAGGCGACCATACTGTTTTCAATAAATTGATCAAGGGATATGGTATGGACTGGGGAAATGCCACTGCTACAGTGAGATGGAACCATATTCTGAATGATAGAACTAACATAAATACAAGTGCTGTTTTCAGTAATTATTATTATAGGTATAAATCTTTGGCAGACGGATTACAATATCTTTGGAAATCGGATATGCAGTCTTATCAGTTGAAGTCTGACTGGGAAACACACTTGAATAACTCTTTGAGTTTGAAGACAGGAGTAAGTGCGCACTTCTTTACTACTATGCCCGGTTCGGTAGAAAAGTATGGCGATGAATCGAATGTGGTCCCTTCCCGCCTGCCCAAAAAGACCTTGTGGGATATAGCTCTCTATGCAGAGGGTGAATATAAGTTCCTTTCCCGTTTCCAGTTGAATGCCGGAGTCCGTTTATCTGTTTTGTGTGCTCCTTCATCTTCCTCGTATGGAGCAAAAACGTATGTTGTTCCCGAACCGCGAGCAGAGTTATCCTATACTCTTAATCCTTCCAATCGTATAACTGTCTCTTATACACAGGCGGCACAAAGCATACATATGCTCTCAAATTCCTCGGTAGGAATCCCTTCGGACATGTGGATACCTGCCAATGCGTTATTGGAGCCATCTGTTATGAGACAGGTAGCATTGGGTTACGAGTATAACTTTCCGCACAGAGAGTATACTTGGTCAGTAGAAGCTTACATCCGGAAAATGCGTCATGTGGTGGACTATGTGGAAAATGCCAATATATTCCAGAATGACCGGATTGAAAAGGAAGTAGAGAGCGGCACTGCTAAAGGAACTGGACTGGAGTTGTATTTTTCAAAGAATCAGGGTGCCCTGACTGGATGGCTTAGTTATACACTTTCGCGTGCAAGAAATAATATCAATGGGAAGGAATACAAGCCGATATATGATCGTCCGCATAATTTAAAACTGTTTTTGAACTGGAATATTGGTTCTCATTGGTCACTGTCATCTACTTTTTCTTATGCTTCGGGGATGAACCTGACGGTAGGAAAATATTATTTCCATCACTCTGTATTCTATATCTATTCCGGTAGAAACGGGTATCGTGCTCCGGCATTTCACCAATTGGATTTCTCTACAACATATAGGTGGAAGAATCGGAGTCTTTCTCTTTCAATCATTAATGCATATAACAGAGAAAATGTTTTTTCCATTTATGCGGGGCGCAATGGAAACTTTTCCATTGCACAGCCTCTTATGTATAAATTATATCTTTACGGCATTGTGCCTTCTTTAACTTATACATTTAAATTTTGATAGTTATGATAAAGTCGGCTTCTTATATTTTGTGTGTTCTTTTAGGCTTGTTTATGTCGGGCTGTGAGAAAGTGTTTGATGTGGATTTGTCGGGCTATGTTTCGGATGCAATTGTTTTTGAAGGGACTGTAACTAATGAGCGTCCGCCCTATTTCTTTCATCTTACCAGGCCTGCTGCAATTACAGGGGGTGATTATTATAATTACGAAGGAATAGATGATGCGGTAATTGTGATTACAGATGTTATGGAGGGTATCAGGGATACGCTTCAATATGTGAAACCTCGTTTTGAAAATCATGTGTATTATGACTATTATAATTATGATAAAAAGCGTAAAGAGACGGAACATATAAATAGCGTCTCTCAGAATTCTGCTGGTGGGGTGTATGTGACTACTAAACTATATGGTATTGAAGGCCATTCCTATTCATTAGATATATACTATAACGGTAAGCATTTTGAATCGGATACACAGAAAATGGAAGCGAATCTTATTATTACTGATCTTAAAGTAACTAAAGTGGATCTTGGTGAGAAGGGAGAAACTTTTGCACCTTGTATCAGTTTCATTAATCCTCCGGGAGAAAATTATTATTTACTTTCTTTCTTTCCATGGTCGTATACTCACTCTACGTTCTCGAAACCTAATGCTTTGTTTGGTGCGGGTTCATATTGGCGATATTCCATTTTAAGTGATGAACACTTGCAGGAGAATGTCGTAGACTTTGCCGTAGATGACGGTGAAAATGCTTTTGGCTATCCTAATGGATGGGGTTATGACCATTCGAGCGATTCTGTATACGTGTGGGCACAGACCATCTCCAGGAGTTGCTATGATGTTTTCGACCAGATGTTGAAGCAGTTCCGTACGGATGGCGGTGCATACACTCCGTCGCCATCGTCAATAACGGGGAATATTCGCGGTGGTGTTGTATATGGCTGTTTCCGGGTAAGTGCTGTTTCTGAAAAGGGGATATATGTAGGGGAAAGAAGTCGGTAGACCTAAAAGAATGAATCATTTGATGTTTAATCATGCCATGCAAAACATTTTCCTCAACTAAAAGGTTATTAATATGGTATGGTAACAAAGATACTATTTATTTATAATTTGTCATTATCTTTGTAGTCATATCATATTAATGATGTCATTGAGTTAGGAAGCTACACTTTTGAATTGATTAAGAATGAGTAATATTTTGAAAAAACTATTCTCCATATTGGGGAACGATGAAAGTAAACCGGACTTTCAGACTTGCTGTACCCCTATGGAGGTATTTGATAAACAGAAAGTAAAAGCCATTGTAAAACAGTGGCTTTTGTTCATTGCTGAATACGAAACCCTGCCTAATGACATCATTGCATTGAACTTCAACTTGTGGGAAGCTGTCGAAGAAAATGGGCAGAGCTGCTATACACTCGAACTGACAGGCTCTAAACAATATGACGCGGAAAATGATGACTGGGCTTGTGAAGAAGATTTCGATCCGAGAGAAAGGAACTGTGACGCTTTGCAACTTTCCAGCGAAATCCCGTGGGAGGAAGTACTGAACGGCCTGGTGGAAGTTCTGAAAGAGTTAAAGAAAGAACTGAAAGTAATAAGTCTTTTTCAGGTGAAACATATAACAGTTGGGTTTGCGGAAGGCGATCTGATAGTTATAAAATAGAAACCTTCCGCAATGTGCTGTAAACAGACCTGATTCTAAGGTCGTGCTACTTGAAGAATGAACTGGGCGTTTGCTTATATTGTTTCACAAAGCAACGGGTGAAGTACTTGGGGTCATTAAATCCCACCCGGTAGGCTATTTCTGATACAATGATGTTATTGGTGCTACTCTCTAATATTTTCTTGGCAATCTGTAGCCTGTATAGTTGGATGAAACGTACCGGCGGAAGTCCGGTGAGTGATACGAATTTCTTATAAATCACTGTATAACTGATGTTCAGCCTTTCTGTCAGATCCTTTACACCGAATTGAGGATCAGCATAGTTCTTTTCCAGAATGTTCATAACTTCGTTCATGAACTGCTGGTCGGGCTGTCCCACTTCCAGCAGGATAGGATTCAAGTCTTGTTCTACGAATTTCTTCTGACGCAAATCCCTGTTCTTCAAGATGGAGTCTATGTGGGCTAATAATACGGATTGTTCGAAAGGCTTGGTGATATATCCGTCTACTCCGTTTTCATAGCTTTCTATCCGGGCAGTCTCACTTGAATTTGCCGTGAGAAGCAGGAAAGGAATGTGACTTAAAAGCTTGTCCTCGCGCAGTCTTTTGCAGAAGTCGGAACCATCGCATACGGGCATCATTAGATCGGATACAATAAAATCGGGCACGATATTCTGGGCTGTCTTATAGCCTTGCTCACCGTTGTTTGCTTCAGCGATATTGTATTTTTCTTTCAGCATATTCTTGATATAATGACGCATGTCGGGATTGTCTTCTACCAATAACAAAGTCGGCTTGCTCCTGTCTATAGGAATGAACGGCTCGATTTTGTCTTCAACGGGTACGGGCTCTTTATATTCCTCATGAATTTCATTCTCCGCTGCGTCCGCCAGCGTAATGGGGAAATATAATCTGAAAGATACACCTTCTTTTTCCGAACTCTTGACTTTAATCGTTCCGTCTAATAGGTTGATAAGCTCTTTTACGATGTGGAGTCCGATGCCCGTACTGCTCTGTCCGTAGTTTGTATATTTGTTCTGTTCGGGTATCCGGTAGAAACGGTTGAATATTTTGTCTATTTCGTCAGGAGCTATTATGCTGCCACTGTTGGTGACGGAGATAAACTGTATGAGTTTGTTCGATTTGTCGATGAATTGGTTGGCATGCAATGTGATTTTTCCTTTATCGGGAGTATGCTTGATGGCGTTGGATAATAGATTGAACAGTATCTTATGCAGGTTTTCCTTATCAGAATAGATATGGTCACTCTTCAGGCGGTATATCTTTTCAAAGCTGATGTTTCGTTCTTTCATCAGGTTGGAAAAGTCGGTTATTGTTGTGTTCAGGAACTTGCTGAAGTTGAATTGAGAGTAATTGAGCGTTAAGTTCTGGGTATCGATCTTGCGCAAGTCAATCAGTTGGTTGACCAGTGAAAGCAGGTATTGAGCGTTCCGGTTGATAATCTGTAAGTCCTCTTTTTCTTTGGGATCGGTAGTTTGCCTGACAAGCTGGCTTGCCGGTCCTTGTATCAGGGTTAGGGGTGTCTTAAACTCATGTGCGAGGTTGGTGAAATAGGATAGCTTCTCTTTGTTGATAGCCTCCATCTGCTCGGACATGCTTTCTATCTTTTCTTTCAGAAGTTTCTGGATATGTTGTTGCCTTGCATTATACCAATAGATGATATAAAGCAGAATGGACACTATCAATATAGCGATAAGTGAGTAGAACCATCCTGTTTTATAGAATGGGGGATGTACAATAATGCTGAGACAGGTGGCTTCGGTAGACCAGGTGTTGTCGTGGTTGGTGCATCGTATTTCCAGCGTATATTTTCCCGGCGGCAGATTGGTATACTTGGCGTTTCTCTTTACCAATCCTGTGTTCCAGTGCTCCTCCAGTTCATGAATGCGATGGAAGTAGAACACCTTTTCCTGTTCGATATAATCCAGGCAGCTGAATGTGATTTCAAAGGAATTCTGTGGTGGATATAAATGCAGTTCCTTGGTTGTTGAGATACTTACGGGCAGATTGTCGCTGTTCAGATAAGGTATCAGCTGGCTGCCGTTACAGACAACGCTGGTGAGGGTTATTGTCCGCTGCTTTTGCTTGGGTAGGTTTACCAGTGGGCTGAATGTTACGAAACCATCGATAGTTCCCAGTAACATATTGTGATTGATGGTCTTACAGCCGGATCTTTTATAGAATTGGGGTACCAGTAACCCGTCTCCTTCGTCGAACTTGAAGGCCCGTTTGGTATTGATATCGAAGAAGTAAATGCCTTTTAGGGTACTGATCCATAAGTTCCCGTTCTCATCGTCCAGAATGTTCGAGATGCTGGTGTCCGAAAGACCGCAGCGCACGGCATAGTTCTTGAAGGTATATTTTTCGTTGTTGCCGTTGTCTTCCAACAGGTAGATGCCATTTCCGAGGCTACCCAGATAAATCTCCCCTTTTTTAGTTTCGAATATACAAGTGATCTTTTCATTGATTTTGCTTTCGGGATCATCCAGTTTGTGCTGATAGTATATACATTCGTAGGTATTCCTGGAATTTTCCAGGTCGATGACGTACACGCCGTTTCCGCCAATCCATAATCTTGACTGTGAGTCGATGAAGATTGTATTCATGTTATGAACGGGTTCCTTGGACTGTGTGTAGAACTTTAGCCGGTTGATGGCTCCCGTAGAGAAATCGAGTGTATTGATATGGCTGCCGCTGCATATCCACAGTGCATTCCGGGCAGAGTCCAGGGCTATGTCATGGATGTCATCGGAGGTCAGGGAGGAATTCAAACTGTTGTAATGTTCGAATACGGGATGTGACAGATTGTTTTTATCCAGTTTATCCAGCCCTCCGCCTATTGTTGATATCCAGTAATTGCCATGCAGGTCCTGAATGATATCCGAGATGTTGTTGTGAGCCAGTGAGTGCGGATCTCCCGGGTTGTGTTTGAAGAGCGAAAAGGAGTCAGCACCTTTCTTCTTAATGGCAAGTCCGCCATCTACAATTCCTGCCAGGATGTTTCCCTCTTTGTCTTCGAGCACCGTGCTGATGATGTTGGGTACTCCTTTCTCATACCCTTGCAGTGAATAATTGAAAGTTATGCGTTGCGGAGCCATGATATTAATTCCGCCGAAGTCGGTCCCTACCCAGATATTATCATTCTTATCAACAAATATCCGGTTGACGATATTATCATTCAGGGACCGGGCTTGTATGCCTCTGCTGAAAGTAACGAATTGGTCATTTCGCTGGTATATGTTCACTCCGTTTCTGGTTCCGATAATGATGTCGCCTGATGAATTTTTATCAATATCTGTGATGAAGTTGGAGGAAATGCTGTGAGGATTATTGGGATTATGCTGATAGAGTATGCAGAACTGATTCTGGGTGTTATAGCAGTATAAGCCACTTTGGGTACCGATCCACAGATAGTCACCATACGAAAACAGGCGGTTGAAGATTAACTGTGAAATATCTAAGTTTGTAACTACGGGGATATTGCTGTAATCCTGTTTGCCCGAAGGAGTGAAATGCAATAAACACTTGTCGCCTCCCGCCCAGATATCACTACCGTGTTTTACGATGGTTTTGATATCCACATCTTTCTTCAATATCCGGATATCTTTTATCTGCCTTTCTTCGTTCAGAATGATGTAGGCCAGTCCGTCACTTTTGCCTACCCAGAGATTATTGAAATCGTCGACAAGCAGGGCCTGAACGGGAGAGTAAAGCACATTATTGTTCTTACCGGAGTATTCCTTATAGAAGTTGAGATTTTCATGAAGGAGATCAATGCTCATGATGCCGGCTTCGGAAGCTACCCACAAATAGTTGTTGTCGTCTTCGTCAATGTCATTGATGTAATTACTTTCAATAAACTGATACGGTTGCCTGGGAGCTGTGGAGTAGTGTTTCAGTTCGTAACCATCGTAACGGTCGAGCCCGTTGGAGGTTCCGAACCACATGAATGAGTTGTGATCTTTGTGTATGGTTCGGATAGAGTTGTCGCATAATCCGTTCCGGATAGTAAGATAAAGGTAATTGTATTGGTTTGGATTATCCTGGGCAAGCGCTAAACCCTGCCCTTGCAGGAAGCAGAGCAGGGTTGTGATTAGCGCTATTGTCTTTGTATACTTCATATCCGGCATGGAGATTTAGTTATTGAAAACTGATCCAGTCGATTTCAACTTTACCGTTTCCTTTTAAGGACACGTATAAATCGTGGATACCGGTCTGAGCGGAACGAACCGAGGATTCAATATTCGTCCATTTATCGGTTTTGGGAACTTTTATTTCCGAGATAACCGGACCGTTTGTTCCGTTTATACGTATTTGCAGTGTTCCTCCGTTGTCCGAGGTTACTCTTGCTTTCACTTTCCGGGGAGTACTATCTCCGAAGTTCACCCGGTTGTACTGCACCCATGCACCGTTTTTGCTCAATAAAGTTTTCCAGCCTTCGAATTTGTTTGCTTGGTTCAGGTAATCGATGGCCGCTCCCTGATTGCTTAACCGGCTGTAGCGATCCAGTTGAATTTCTTTCCGGGCGTCTGTTATGCCCACTCCGCGCAGGGTAGGGGTTACTTTTTGGATAGTGCCGTCCGGGTTGAAGAATAAAGAGTCGACCCGTGCCGATCTGTTTTTATCGAATTCGGGGGAGTAATCGTTGTGGTGATAGAACAGGTACCACTGGCCTTTGTATTCCACCAATGAGTGGTGATTGGTCCAGCAATCGGTTGGTGATTCATCCATAATGATACCCTTGAACTCAAAGGGACCCATGGGATTGTCTCCCATCGCATAAGCCAGAACTTCCGTTTTTTCCTTTACCCAGGGGAATGTGAAGTAATATTTTCCGTTGCGTTCAAAGGCGAAAGGTCCTTCTTTGAATCCTTCGGGTAATCCTTGAATTTGCATGGGTTCTGAGGCGAGTTCAAGCATATTGTCTTTCAGTTTTGCTACTGACATTCCGCGGCCTGACCAGTATATGTAGGCTTGCCCGTCTTTATCAATGAGCACGCAAGGGTCGATGCCATTGACTCCTTCAATGGGAGTGGCCTGCGGGGTGAAAGGGCCGTAAGGCTTGTCGGCTATGGCAACTCCGATGCTGAAACCGCGTTTGCCTTCGCCTTTAGGGGTAGATGGGAAGTAGAAATAATATTTCCCATTCTTGTATACACATTCGGGGGCCCACATAGAATAGGAGTCAGGAGCTACCCAAGGTACATTTTCCTGGCTTAGGATCACTCCGTGGTCTGTCCAGTCTACTAGATTGTCTGACGAGAAAACATGGTAATCTGCCATACAGAACCATTCTTTCAGACGCTCGATAGGGCTCGGAATGTCATGTGAAGGATAGACATACATCTTGCCTTCAAAAACTTTGGCGGTGGGATCGGCAGTGAACTGATCCGTAATAATGGGGTTCTGAGCTTTTAATGTACCTATTATTACCAGAAATGCGGATAATAAAAATAGTCTTTTGTTTTTCATAAGCTAATTGTTTTTTAGTGCGCACGGACTGTTATTTCTTTATCCGGACACAAAGATAAAATAAAAATCCGTTGGCGGAATTAATTTCTTTCTACAGGGTTATGAGTTAAATGATAAATAATCTTTTAGACGCGGATGACACGGATGACGC
>ENA-UAHM01000242-UAHM01000242.1-human-gut-metagenome-genome-assembly--contig:-NODE-242-length-14117-cov-4.351017_pt1 | contig 14117 bp, 9 predicted proteins | sample MGYA00244408_ERZ654367 | MGnify/ENA primary metagenome ERZ654367 (study PRJEB26926, sample SAMN06164899) | human gut metagenome | biome: ENVO:00009003; feature: ENVO:2100002; material: ENVO:00002003...
ACGAGATACTGATCGGTCTCGTGGGCTCGGAGATGTGTATAAGAGACAGATCCTCGGTATGGTGCCGATGGCTGTAGGGCAGGGTGAAGGTGCCGAGATGTGGCGTCCGTTGGGTGTTGCCGTAATTGGCGGTCTGACGGTATCTACCATTCTGACATTGATTCTTGTCCCCGTACTCTATTGCTCGTTTGCAGGTGTTGGTATCCGCCGCACGCGTAAGAAGATTAAGAAAGACCGTGAGCTGAATGATTATTACCAGTTGCATAAGGAGAAGATGACGAAACCACGTAAACAATGATTAATCATTATCCGTTAATCATTAAACATTAATCACTAAACATTATATAGCGTGAAATCAGTATTTATAACATTCGACCAAGCGTTCTTTGAACGTATCATGGCATTGCTTGACCGCCACAACTGCCGCGGCTTCAGCTATTGGCAGCAAGTACAGGGGCGTGGCAGTAAGACGGGGGAACCGCACTATGGCAGCCATGCCTGGCCCAGTATGTGTTCCGCCATCATCACTATCATAGATGAGGCTAAGGTGGCTCCGTTGCTCGAAGCGCTCCACCGGATGGACAAGGAGACCGAGCAACTCGGACTCCGTGCTTTTGTTTGGAATATCGAACAGACCATTTAATCGGGTCTGCTCTGTCTATAACCGTTATCCCCGGAGAAAAAATCTTGTTTCTTTGGGGATAATTCTTTTTTGTCCGGAGAGATTTTTTCAACCTATATCTATATCTTTGCGGCCACATTAGGTATGGAAAAGAATTCATTGAAATATACGGGTCTGTTGGCGTTTATCGTATGGGGTGCATTGTTGCTGATGCATCTGTTGCCAAGTATTACGATGGGTGGCCGTGTGCTGAGGCGTGTGGATATCTTGGGGGACGTGCGTCGTCCTTCCAAGCCGGTGAGTGAGCCGGACAGCCTGCTGCCTCCGCCCCCGAAGGTGAAGCCCGCCTTTGTGGACACCTGCCGTGCGGGCATGACGTGCATTGAAGATTACAGCGATTCTACCATGCGTGGCATGACGCGGTTCTATCAGGCGCTCGACGAGCTTGCCAAAGCACCCCGTCCGGTTCGTATCGCCTACTTCGGCGACTCCTTTATCGAAGCGGATATTCTGACGGCTGATTTACGCGAGATGCTTCAGCAGAAATATGGCGGTTGCGGAGTAGGTTTTGTCACCATTACGTCCATGACCAGTGGCTTCCGTCCTACAGTGCGTCATTCCTTCAGCGGATGGCAGAGTCATTCTGTCATGGACTCCGTGTTCTTTGACCGTAGCAAGCTGGGAGTCTCCGGACATTACTTTATTCCGAATACCGGTGCTTATGTGGAACTGCGGGGGCAGAAGAACTATGCCTCCCGTCTGGATACTTGCCAGCGTGCCAGTATTTTTTTCTATAACCGTGGCACAACCACCCTTTCTGTCCGCGTCAATCGTGGCGAAGCAACTACCGAGACTTTTGAGCCGATTGATGATTTGCAGGAGATGACGGTAGAGGGAAATATCGGTTCTGTCCGTTGGACGGTGGAAAGTGCGGACTCCACCTTGTTTTATGGCCTTGCCATGGACGGTACTTCCGGCATTGTGCTGGATAACTTCTCACTGCGTGGCAGCTCCGGCCTTTCCCTCCGCTCTGTTCCCGTGTGGATGATGCGTGAGTTCAATGAACAGCGTCCTTACGATTTGATAATCCTGCAGTACGGACTGAATGTGGCTACAGAGCGCGGACGGAATTACGACAAGTACATTGCCGGCATGCAGACAACGGTGCAGCATCTCAAGGAGGCCTTTCCGCAAGCAGCCATCCTCATAGTCAGCGTGGGCGATAGGGACTATAAGACCGAAGAAGGGGAGCTGCGTACCATGCCTGGCATCAAGAATCTGGTTCGTTATCAACAGAATTTGGCGGCGGATGAGGCTGTCGCTTTCTGGAACATGTTCGAGGCTATGGGTGGGGAAGGCAGTATGGCAGACATGGTGCATGCCAAGCCGTCATTGGCCAATTATGATTATACGCACATCAACTTCCGTGGTGGAAAGCATCTTGCGGGATTACTTTATGAGTCTTTGATTTATGGCAAGGAACAGTATGACAGAAGGAGGGCCTACTATGAAGAGGAGCCATAAGGAGGATTCACGATTGTACGATTTACGATGTACGATTTGCTGCGCGGTGCTGGTGCTGATTGCGGCGATACGGCCGCTCCATGCACAAGATGTATTGCCAGGCAGCCTTTCGTGTCATGCCGGTGGAGCGGATTGTGATACTCTCTGCCTCTATTCCCAACGTACGGATACGGTGTCTGTCCCTTTGATAACTTTTCCCGCCGCATTCCGGCAAATGAAGGAGAATGTACTTACCGACAGTCTGGGTATTCTTAATCCTTTCTGGGAGAAGTTGCGTCTGTCTCGGCTGGGCGCTTCCGCTGATACGCTTCGCATCGTACATGTGGGCGACAGCCATATACGCGGCCATATCTTCCCCCGTACCACCGGTGCGTTGATGCAGGACACTTTCGGGGCAGTCTCTTATACCGATGTAGGTATCAACGGTGCATTTTGTACTACTTTCACCCGTCCGGACCGTATTGCTGATATTGCGGCTCTGCATCCCGACCTGCTTATTCTTTCCTTCGGGACGAACGAAAGCCATAACCGCCGTTACAATACAATGCTGCACTATCGCCAGATGGACGACCTTGTACGCATGCTTCGCGAGAAACTGCCGAATGTACCGATGTTGATGACCACTCCTCCGGGCTCTTACGAGAGTTTCCGGCAGCGTCGCCGTCGTCGGACCTATAAGATTAATCCGCGTACTGCCGTTGCCGTGCAGACTATCCGCTGCTATGCCGATGAAAACGGATTGGCGGTATGGGACATGTACGAAATACTTGGCGGTACCCACCGTGCCTGCCTCAACTGGCAGGAAGCCGGATTGATGCGTCCGGACCATGTACACTATTTGCCGGACGGTTACCGCCTGCAAGGCGAGCTGTTCTACCAGGCCTTGTTAAAAGCTTATAACGATTATGTGGAATATTGACGAATTTTTATCCGGATTGAATATAGACTTGGACCGTTTGCGCGATGTCTTCACTTATGACCCGCAAGCCCCGATGATATTCAGCAGTGGTATTTTCCTCTGGCTGTTTGTCGCTTTTATATTGGTTTATCTGTTGTTGCAACGCCGGACGACGGCGCGTTTGCTGTTTGTCACCTTGTTTTCCTATTACTTCTATTATAAAAGTAGTGGCACTTATTTCTTCCTGCTTGGACTGGTGACGGTCTGTGACTTTTTCATTGCACGCTTGATGGCACGCGAGGCTATTCCCTGGCTACGTAAGGCATGGGTTGTGTTGAGTCTGTTCATCAATTTGGGATTGTTGTGTTACTTCAAGTACACCAATTTTCTGGGCGAAACTTTTGCCTCGCTGACGGGAGGCACGTTCACGACAATGGATATTTTCCTTCCGGTGGGCATCTCTTTTTTCACTTTTCAGTCGTTGAGCTATACGATAGATGTGTACCGTCGCCAGATAACGCCTCTGACCAGTTTGTTGGATTATGCTTTTTATGTTTCTTTCTTTCCCCAGTTGGTGGCGGGTCCTATTGTACGTGCCCGTGATTTCATTCCGCAAATCCGCCGCCCGCTGTTTGTCTCCAATGAGATGTTCGGACGTGGAATCTTCCTCATCGTGAGTGGGCTCTTCAAGAAAGCGGTTATATCGGACTATATCAGCGTTAACTTTGTAGAGCGTATTTTTGATAATCCTACTCTTTATTCGGGGGTGGAGAATCTGATAGGTGTTTATGGCTATGCCTTGCAGATTTATTGCGACTTCTCCGGTTACAGTGATATGGCTATCGGCATTGCCTTGTTGCTGGGCTTCCATTTCAATATCAATTTCGATTCCCCTTATAAGTCCGCTTCCATTACGGAATTTTGGAGGCGGTGGCATATTTCGCTTTCCAGCTGGTTGCGCGATTACCTTTATATTTCTTTGGGAGGCAACCGGAAGGGGAAAATCCGCCAATATGCCAATCTCATCATTACCATGTTCCTGGGCGGCTTGTGGCATGGCGCTTCGTGGAATTTTGTACTTTGGGGAATGATGCATGGCGTTGCGCTTGCAGCCCATAAGTTCTGGATGACGCTTACCGGGCGTAAGAAGGGGACGGAGAGCCATGGCATCCACCGCTTCTTCGGAGTGCTTGTCACTTTCCATTTTGTTTGTTTCTGCTGGATATTCTTCCGTAATGCGGAGTTCTCCACATCAATGGATATGCTGAAGCAGATATTCACTACTTTCCGTCCGCAACTCTTCCCGCAGCTGGTAGAGGGTTATTGGGAAGTGTTTGCACTGATGGCATTGGGCTATCTGCTGCATTTTGTGCCCGACAGTTGGGAACGTGCTTGCACAAAAACAGTAATCCGCCTCCCCTTGTTGGGAAAGGCGGTACTGATGCTTGCTGTAATCTATCTGGTCATTCAGATGAAAAGTTCGGAGATACAGCCGTTTATCTATTTCCAGTTCTGATTACTTCTTCTCGGTCGCTGTGGAGTCTGCCTGCTGTCGGAAGGGTTCCCGGTAGTTGAGCCCGTCTCTCCGGTAGAGGCCGATGAGTCCGGCCAGTCGGGTAGTGAAGTTTGTATAATCTTTCTTTTCCAGTTGTGTCCATTGTACTTCGGCAAGGGCGGCCATACGGGGGAGAACCATATACTCTACCTGTTCGCTGGTCGGGATGTATTCTGTCCAAAGGTTGGCTTGTGTGCCGAGTATGTGCTTGGCTTGTTCTTCGGTCAGTGAGGCGGTAGGATTCAGACTGTATACTTTCTCCAATGGGACAAAGCCTCCGATGGCAAATGGTTCGTGCCGGGTATCCTCACTTTGGTAATAATCAAAGTAGCAATAGTCATTGGGTGTCATTATCACGTCGTGTCCCAGTTGGGCCGCCTTGATTCCTCCTGCCGAGCCACGCCATGACATAACAGTTGCGTTGGGGGCGACGTCGCCTTCCAGAATCTCATCCCAGCCGATAATCTGGCGTCCTTTACTATTGAGGAGCTTTTCGATACGTGTCATACAATAGCTCTGCAGACGGTCTTCGGCAGTATGGTTCTTGTCGGCTTTCAATTTTTCGGTTCTGATACGTGCCTGGCATTTGGGACACTTTTCCCAACGGGTGCGGGGAGCTTCGTCACCGCCGATGTGGATGTATTTGGAAGGGAATATGTCAATGATTTCGGCCATGACATCTTCGAGGAACTGCATGGACTTTTCGTTGCCGATGCACAGCACATCTTCGAATACGCCCCAACGTGGGCACACTTCATACGGTCCACCGGTACATCCCATTTCGGGATAGGCGGCCAGTGCGGCAAGCATGTGTCCGGGCAGGTCTACTTCGGGGATGACCGTGATATAGCGCTCCCCGGCATATTTTACGATTTCTTTGGCTTGCTCCTGCGTATAGAAACCGCCATACCGGGTGTTGTCATACTCTTCGGTGTTCCGGCCGATAACGGTACGGTCGCGCCAGGCGCCAATTTCCGTCAGCTTGGGATACTTCTTTATTTCTATTCTCCAGCCTTGGTCTTCGGTGAGGTGCCAGTGGAAGGTATTCATATTGTGAAGTGCCAGCAAGTCTATGTATTTTTTTACGAACTCAATGGGAAAGAAGTGGCGGCCCACATCGAGGTGCATGCCCCGGTAGCTGAAGCGGGGTTCATCCTGGATGCTGCCGGCAGGCAATAGGATAGAGGTGGCTTTGGTTTCGGCGGGGATTGATTTACGCAGGGTTTGTATACCGTAGAACACCCCGTTCTCGGTCTGTCCGTTTAGGGTCACCCGGTCGGCTTTGACGGTCAGCACATAGCCTTCCCGGTTGCCGATGGCCGGATCCAGTCCCAATGTGATGGCGCCTTTGGGCGCTTCGCTCCCCGGGGCAAGGGCTTCTGTCTGGAGGGTGTGGCCGGTGGACTGGCTGATGTATTCGGCCAAAAACTCGGCATTGCGTTTCAAAAGTTCATTGTGTTCGGGGTAGGCGATGATGGTACCGTCATTCAGGTTGAAGGGGGATTCCTGACTCAAGGCAACCTCCTGGGGCAGGGGAATGACTTGATAGTTGGCTGTTGTTTCTACTCCGCATGAAGAGCAGGCCAGGATGAGAGTGCCTGCAAGGAGCATGTGTGTAAGTTTTCTCATGGTATTGAACTGATTAAATTAGTGTCTGACAAATATACTAAAAAAATACTAAAGAGGCAGAGGAGAAGGGGATAAATGCATGCTCATACCTCAGTTCTTCTTTGCTCTGTACTCCTTGGGTGACATTCCCGTGTGTTTCTTGAAATATCGTCCGAAGAAAGACTGGTCGGGAAAACGATATTTGTCGGCAATCTCTTTCAGTGACATGCCGGTGGATTGCAGTGCCATTTTCAGTTCCAATATCAGGTTTTCGTCAATGATTTCTTTGGCAGAATCTTCTGCCACTTGTTTGGTGATGGCAGATAGGTAGCGGGTCGAAATGCAGAGTTGGTCAGCATAAAAAGCGACATCCCGCTGGGTAGTACAGTACGTATGTACCAGATTTATGAACTTTTTGAACAATTCTTCTTTCCGGTTACTGCCATTGATTTGCTCTTCCGTAAAGTAACGTTGAACCTTGTCGTAGGTGTCGAGAAAGAAAATTTGCAGCAGGTTTTGTGCAATGGCTTCGCGATACAGATTTTCAGAATCGCGGTAGATGGCATTGCTTGCCGTGATGAGTCCTGTGATAGCACGAACCGGTTCGTCTTCGGTATGCGTATAGCATGCATTCTCCTTTATAAAATGTATGAAGGGCGGCTCTAAACGGAAGCATGCCGTCTTGAACATTGTCTCGGAATAGGCAAAGAAGTCCACCAGGAAATCTTTACTCGCACTTGTCAGTGAAATAATGGAACTTGGAAGCAGCGTAATGTGCGTATTGGGTACAATATGATATTTTCTTAAATCTATTGTGATAATTGCTTCTCCACGGGTGCAGAACATCAGTGCTCCATTGTTCATTTTCAGAAGACGTTCCCGGAAGAATTCCAGGTTGTCTGTTCCGGCTCTGAACGTTTCTTGTTTGGTAGTCAGTAATGGGTTCATATTTTAGATTGTTTATGATTTGCGGTCACAAAGGTACGAGTTCTTTTTGGATTGTTAAATAGCATGTTCCGAAAATGAACAGTCGTGTACCTCCAATGAAACAAAAGGTTGTTCAAAAACGGCATACCTTTGCTGCCGGCTTAAAAAATAAAAGATAAAGCCGGCGTATTATTTTTTTTAAGATAAAGAGTATGATAACAAAAAAGAGTATGATGAAACAGATGATGACCGTCATCTGTAGTGCAACACTGGCAGCCTGCGGCAGCGCGCCTGCCGTGCAACCCCAGTCGGAATATCAGGTGATGACTATTTCGACTACCGACAGAGAACTGCAGACAATCTATTCCGCAGCCATCCGCGGACGGCAGGACATCGACATCTATCCGCAGGTGTCTGGTACACTCACCAAACTTTGTGTGGAGGAAGGACAGACCGTGCGTCGGGGGCAAGTCTTGTTTATTATCGACCAGGTGCCCTATCTGGCAGCCTTGCGCACAGCAGAAGCCAATGTGGAAGCTGCCCGTGCCGGCGTGGCCACTTCGCAACTGACATATGACAGCAAGAAGGAGCTTTATGCCCAGAAGGTGATTTCCGAGTTTGACTTAAAGACTTCCTACAACAGCCTGCTGACAGCGAAAGCCCAGTTGGCCCAAGCCGAGGCGCAGCAGGTGAATGCCGCCAATAACCTCTCTTATACAGAAGTGAAGAGTCCGGCAGATGGAATGGTAGGTACGCTCCCTTATAGGGTGGGGACGTTGGTCAGCGCCAGTTTGCCCAAACCACTGACGACCGTATCCGATAATTCTAATATGTATGTCTATTTCTCCATGACAGAGAATCAGTTGCTTGACCTCACCCGCCGCTACGGCTCCAAGGATAAGGCGCTGGCAGAGATGGACTCTATCGAATTACAGCTCAATGACCGTTCTGTCTATCCGCAAGAAGGTAAGATAGAAACTATCAGTGGTGTAATTGATACCTCTACGGGTACAGTCAGTCTGCGTGCCGTGTTCCCCAATAAAGAGGGATTGCTGACCAGTGGCGGTTCGGGCAACGTCATCATCCCGGTACGGAAAGAGAACTGCATCGTTGTTCCCCAGAGTGCCACTTACGAAGTACAGGACAAGGTCTATGTATATAAGGTAGTTGACGGCAAGGCGCAATCAGTTCCCGTGCAAGTGACCCGTGTGAACGGAGGTCAGGAATATATCGTAGAGAGCGGCTTGAAAGTGGGGGACACAATTGTGGCCGAAGGTGTGGGTTTGCTGCGTGAAGGTACCTCCGTCCAACCCAAAACGAATGAATGATAATTTTTAACCGATAGAATATGAATCTTAGAACTTTTATAGAACGCCCCGTTTTTTCGGCAGTCATCTCCATTACGATTGTCATTCTGGGCATCATCGGATTGTTCACCTTGCCCGTTGAGCAATATCCCGACATTGCGCCGCCCACCATCATGGTGAGCACCACTTACTATGGTGCCAGTGCGGAAACCCTTCAGAAAAGTGTTATCGCTCCGTTGGAAGAGGCCATCAACGGTGTGGAGGACATGACTTACATGACTTCTACTGCCAGCAATGCAGGGTCGGTTTCCATTACTGTTTACTTCAAGCAGGGTACAGACCCGGACATGGCGGCGGTCAATGTGCAGAACCGTGTGTCCAAAGCCACGGGGCAGCTTCCTGCCGAAGTAACCCAGGTGGGTGTCACCACCAGCAAGCGGCAGACCAGTATCTTGCAGATGTTCTCTTTATATAGCCCTGATGACAGCTATGACGAAAACTTTCTTGCCAACTATATCAGTATCAACCTGAAGCCGCAGATTCTACGTATCTCCGGTGTGGGCGATATGATGATTATGGGTGGTGACTACAGTATGCGTATCTGGATGAAACCGGATGTCATGGCGCAGTACAAGCTGATACCTTCGGATGTGACGGCTGTGCTGGCAGAGCAGAATATCGAATCGGCCACCGGGTCGTTTGGTGAGAACTCGGATGAGACGTATCAATATACCATGAAATATACGGGACGCCTCATTACTCCTGAGGAGTTCGGCGACATCGTCATCCGTTCTACCGAAGACGGCGAGGTGCTGAAACTGAAGGACATCGCCGACATAGAACTGGGTAAGGATAGTTATGCCTACAAAGGTACCATGGATGGACATCCCGGTATCTCCTGCATGGTGTTCCAGACCGCGGGGTCCAATGCCACGGAAGTGAACCGGCAGATTGACCGGCTCCTTGAAGAAGCACGCAAGGACTTGCCGAAAGGCGTGGAGCTTACCCAGATGATGTCCAGCAACGACTTCCTCTTCGCCTCTATCCACGAAGTGGTGAAAACGCTGATTGAGGCTATTATCCTGGTTATCCTGGTGGTTTATGTCTTTTTGCAAGACATCCGCTCTACGCTGATTCCGCTGGTAGGTATCGTTGTTTCACTGATTGGTACGTTTGCTTTCATGTCCGTTGCCGGATTCAGTATCAACCTGATTACGCTGTTTGCGCTGGTATTGGTGATTGGTACGGTGGTGGATGACGCCATTGTCGTGGTGGAGGCGGTGCAGGCACGGTTTGATGTGGGCTATAAGTCCTCCTATATGGCAAGTATCGATGCGATGAAGGGCATCAGCAACGCGGTTATCACTTCTTCACTGGTGTTTATGGCGGTGTTTATTCCGGTATCGTTCATGGGAGGGACTTCCGGTACGTTCTATACCCAGTTTGGGTTGACGATGGCGGTGGCCGTTGGTATTTCGGCGATTAATGCGTTGACACTCAGTCCCGCACTTTGTGCCTTGCTGCTGAAGCCTTATATCAATGAGGACGGAACGGAGAAGAATAATTTTGCTTCGCGCTTCCGCAAGGCATTCAACACGGCTTTCGAGGCGGTGGTCGAGAAGTATAAGAAGATAGTGTTGCTGTTCATCAAGCGCCGCTGGCTGGGATGGTCGTTGCTGGCACTTTCGGTGGTGCTGCTGGTATTCCTGATGAATACCACCAAGACCGGACTGGTGCCCGACGAGGACCAAGGAACGTTGTTTGTCAACGTTAGCACCGCTCCGGGTAGCTCGCTCAAGACGACAAATGACATTATAGACCGCGTGGAGAAGCGTCTGGAAGACCTTCCTCAGAAATTGCACTTGCAGAAAGTTGCCGGTTATGGTCTGCTGTCCGGGCAGGGAAATTCTTTCGGTATGATTATCGTGAAGCTGAAACCTTGGGACGAGCGTACGGCAAAGGAAGACCAGGTGCAGGCAGTCGTCAACCAGATATACGCTCGCACGGCGGATATTAAGGATGCTACAGTCTTTGCCATTGCTCCGGGTATGATTCCGGGCTATGGTATGGGTAATGCGCTGGACTTGAATGTGCAGGACAAGCAGGGAGGGGATATGAACACCTTCTTCCAGACCACCCAGCAGTATCTGGCGGCACTGAACCAGCGTCCGGAAATTTCGATGGCATACTCCACGTTCGATGTACGCTATCCGCAGTGGACCGTCGAGGTGGATGCTTCCAAGTGCAAACGTGCCGGGATTACTCCCGACCAGGTGTTGTCCACACTGTCGGGCTATTATGGCGGGCAATATGTCTCCAACTTCAACCGTTTCTCCAAAGTTTACAAGGTAATGATTCAGGCCGACCCGAAGTTCCGTTTGGATGAGGCTTCACTGAACAATGCTTTTGTGCGCATGTCCAACGGTGAGATGGCTCCGTTGAGCCAGTTCGTTACGCTGACCCGTTCCTACGGTGCCGAGTCCTTGAGCCGCTTCAACATGTTCAACTCCATTGCCGTGAATGCCATGCCTGCTGAGGGATACAGTACCGGTGACGCCATCCGTGCCGTACAAGAAACGGCGGAGATAGCCTTGCCGAAGGGATATGGCTATGACTTTGGTGGCATCACCCGCGAGGAAAGCCAGCAGAGTGGTACTACAGTCATCATCTTCGGTATCTGTATCTTGATGATTTACTTGATTCTGAGTGCGCTTTACGAGAGCTTTCTGATTCCGTTTGCCGTTATCCTGGCCGTTCCTGCGGGCCTGATGGGGTCGTTCCTTTTTGCCAGGATAGCCGGGTTGGAGAATAATATCTATTTGCAGACGGGACTTATCATGCTGATAGGTCTGTTGGCAAAGACTGCTATTCTGTTGACGGAGTATGCCGCCGAGCGCCGTAAAGCGGGAATGGGGCTGATTGCTTCTGCCGTCAGTGCGGCAAAGGCGCGTTTCCGTCCCATCCTGATGACGGTACTGACGATGATTTTCGGCCTTTTCCCCTTGGTGGTTGCCACGGGTGTCGGAGCCAACGGTAACCGTTCATTGGGTACGGGTGTTGTCGGTGGTATGTTCATCGGCACATTGGCGCTGCTGTTCATTGTTCCTGTCTTGTTCATCAGTTTCCAGTGGTTGCAGGAGCGGCTTCGTCCTGCCCAATCCGTCCCGACGAGCGACTGGCAGATTGAGGAAGAGATGAAAGTAAGCCGGAAGGAGATAGAAGAATCACATTAGTACATTATCGCGTAACTAACATAAAAAAATAATGAAGAAACAATTCATATTATTAGCTGTCGTCGGCTTGGTACTGACCAGTTGCGGCATCTATACCAAATACCAGCGCCCGGAGGACATCACGACCGATGGACTTTATGGACACGATTTGGATGGGCAAAGTCTGGATAGCCTGAGTCTGTTTGCGGCATCGGACACTGCCTCCATCGCTTCCCTTTCCTGGCGCGAGCTTTTTACGGACCCGCAATTACAGTCGCTTATCGAGCAAGCCTTGCAAGGCAACACCGACCTGCTTTCCGCCCGGCAACGTATCAAGGAGGCGGAAGCCACGCTGATGTCGGCCAAACTTTCGTACCTGCCTTCGTTTATGCTCACTCCGCAGGGTGGCGTCAGCAGTTTCGACAATTCCAAAGGCTCGTGGACCTATTCCGGCATTGCCTCGGCAAGTTGGGAAGTCGATATTTTTGGTAAGTTGACCAATGCCAAACGCCGTTCCAAAGCGCTCTACCTTCAAAGCTTGGAGTACGAACAAGCCGTCAGCACTTCGCTGATAGCTAATGTGGCCAATCTGTACTACACCTTGCTGATGCTCGACGAGCAATACCGCATTTCCGAAGAAACAGCCGCCAGTTGGCGCGAAAGTGTACGCACCATGCGAGCCATGATGGCTGCAGGCATGACGAACGAGGCGAGTGTCTCGCAATCCGAAGCCAACTGTCGTCAGGTGGAAGCTTCGCTGCTCGACCTCCGGCAGCAGGTAAAGGAAGTGGAGAACAGTCTCTCCATTCTGTTGGGCGATGTTCCGGGCACCATTGAGCGTGGCCGGTTGGCGGGGCAGGAGTTCCCGCAGGAACTTGCGGTGGGCGTACCTCTGCAACTGCTTTCCCGCCGTCCCGATGTGAAAAGTGCCGAACTCTCGCTGGCATCCGCTTTCTACAGCACCAATGCCGCCCGTTCTGCTTTCTACCCCTCCATCACCTTGAGCGGTACAGCTGGCTGGACCAACTCGGCAGGAAGCATGATTGTCAATCCAGGGAAACTACTCTTCTCCGCCATCGGCTCGCTGACACAACCCTTGTTCAACAAAGGGCTGAACGTGGCACAGCTCAAGATAGCCAAAGCACAGCAGGAAGAAGCCAGGCTCGCTTTTCAGCAAGCTTTGCTCAATGCCGGTAGCGAAGTGAACAATGCTCTGACCCAAGTGCAGGTAGCCCGTGGAAAGACGGAGCTCCGCGCAAGGCAGATAACTTCACTGGAAACTACCGTCCGCAGCACCCGGTTACTGATGCAACACGGCACTTCCACCTATTTGGAAGTGCTCACTGCCCAGCAGGGGCTACTCTCTGCCCAACTGACACAGGTAGCCGACCGCTTTGATGAAATACAAGGTATTATCAACCTCTATCAAGCCCTCGGTGGAGGGCGGGAGTAAAATATACTCTTTCTCATCTTCATTCTCTCGCCCCTCTATCAATCCGGCATTTCCTTTTTTTGTGGGAATCCGATGGTAGAGGGGCTTTCATATAAGCGGGCTATGGCAAAAAAAACTACGGTTTCTTGCCGTCAAACCGGGACAAACTTTATAACTTTGCGGCATACGACATAAAAATCTATCTATTATGAACTGCAAATCCTTGTTTTTTCTGGTTGTTTTTTCCCTGACCCTTATATCAGGGGTGTTTGCTCAAAAGAAAGTTTCTATTCTTGGCGATTCCTATTCCACTTTTTACGGTCATGTCTCTCCTGCCGCCAATCTCTGCTGGTATGGAGTTCCCGGCGAAAAGAAAGAGAATGATGTGACAAAGGTGGAGGAAACCTGGTGGTACCGTTTCATCCATGAGCACGGCTTTCAGTTGGAACGTAACAATTCCTATTCCGGCTCCACCGTCTGTCATACCGGTTACGAGAAAGCCGATTACTCCGACCGTTCTTTTATCACCCGTATTCACAACCTCGGCACCCCCGACATAATCCTTGTTTTTGGCGGTACCAATGACAGTTGGGCAGGTGCTCCCATTGGCGTATACCAATATGATGGCTGGACGAAAGCCGATTTGTATAGCTTCCGTCCTGCCTTTTGCTATCTGCTTGCATCTCTCAAGCAGCTCTATCCTGCGGCCAGGATTTATAATATTACCAATTCAGAACTATCCGAAGAGGTAACTGATTCCATGGATGAAATTTGCCGGCACTATGGCATCGAGAATATTCGTTTGCACGACATTGATAAACAATGGGGGCATCCTTCTGTGCAAGGAATGCAGAGTATCGATGCTCAGGTTTGGGAGTCTGTCTCCCCGATATTGGAGGCTTCTGTTTCTTTGCCTGCCAAGAACTAAGGACAGACTCATTGGGAGTTATCCTTTTCTATCCTAAATGCTAATCTTTCCACTGCCGTATTCTTTTCTTTCCACAGCTGTGGAAAGAAAAGAATACGGCAGTG
>ENA-UAHM01000250-UAHM01000250.1-human-gut-metagenome-genome-assembly--contig:-NODE-250-length-13919-cov-4.286642_pt1 | contig 13919 bp, 8 predicted proteins | sample MGYA00244408_ERZ654367 | MGnify/ENA primary metagenome ERZ654367 (study PRJEB26926, sample SAMN06164899) | human gut metagenome | biome: ENVO:00009003; feature: ENVO:2100002; material: ENVO:00002003...
AATAAATTCTATATGTTCAATGCAGAGGAGGAACGTTGGAATACGCTGGGTTCTCTGTCCGGCGATTTTCTTTGTCCGCGCTATTTCTCTTCGGCCGGTTATCTGGACAGTAATCATTCTGTCTACATTTTCGGGGGCATGGGCAATGAGTCGGGCGACCAGGTGATAGGTCGTCGTTATTTTCACGATTTTTATAAGGTGGATTTGCAAGAAATGCGTGTGCAGAAGCTTTGGGACATTTCAGAAGGACAGCCTAATATGGTTCCGGCGCAGGATATGGTTATACTGAATGACTCTTGTTTCTATGTCTTGCGTTATCCCGAGAGTGTCTCCAACTCGTTTTTGCATCTTTACCGTTTTTCTGTAGAAGATGGCAGTTGTCATATATTGGGTGATTCCATTCCCATTTACTCCGACAAAATCACGACGAACGCTCGTCTTTATTACAACGAGCGTCAAAGCAGGCTTTTTGTGACCGTGCAGGAAACAAGCGACGACGTGTCTTCCAAATTTTCTGTCTACTCACTGTTGTTTCCACCGGTTTCTCTTGAAAAATATACAGCAAATAACGGTGGAGGAAATGCTTCACATGTGTGGCTGGTACTGGTAGCCGCGGTTGTGGCTGTAGCTGGCGGAAGCGTGTGGATAGTGTACAAGCGGCATCGAAACTCCGGCAAGGGCGAGGATGGCAAAGCTGTGCGACAGGACAAGGAACAACTTCCTGAAGCCTCTGATGTAAAGGTGGAGAAGATGGCAGTGGATACGGGAACTGTCAATTCGATGTATTTATTCGGTGATTTCTCCGTTTTCGACCGGAACGGACGCAATATCTCCTATATGTTTTCCTTGCGTATCAAGCAGATATTCTGTCTCATTTTGCGTTATAGCGATGCCGACGGAATTTCTTCCAAGCAACTGAGCGATTTGATATGGCCCGACAAGCCAAAGGACAAAGTGAAAAACTCGCGTGGAGTAGCCATCAATCACCTGCGCAAAATTCTAAAAGAATTGGATGGCATAGAACTGGTTTACGAAAAAGGATGTTTCCGTTTCACGCTGTCCTCCGATTTTTATTGCGACTATTTGCGTTTTATGGCGATAGTTGCCGAAAACCGGATAGAGGAGTGCCGACAAGAGTTCTTGTATATCGTAGGGCGTGGCAAGTTTGTCGGCTTTATGGACGGTCCGTTGTTCGACGGTTTTAAGCAAGATGTGGAGTGCCTCTTGGAAGTGCTTGTCTTGCAGTTGATGAAGGAGGCTTTCGAGGCGCAGGATTATGCGGAAACTGTGAGTTTGGCCGAAGCGGAATTCAATATCGACCCGGTGAACGAGACAGCCTTGTCTTGTTGCCTCAAGTCGCTTTTCATACTCAAGCATGAGAATGCCGCTATTGGCACTTACCAGAAATTTGTGGCAGAATACAAAAAATATACGGGGGAAGATTATCCTCATCCTTTCAGTCTTTACTGGAGTTAGTTCCCCGGCACGTTGCATCCGGTGCTTTCAGTCTTCTCTCTTTTTATTCTTCGGTCTGCCTCTTTCAGCTTGTCCGATGGCTCTTGTTATGTCTGATAAATGTTTACAAATCAAAAAGCTTTTGACTTCAGTCGCATATTCAGGATACCTCAGTCTTATACTTAGGTACCCTCAGTCGTATACTTAGGGTATCTTAGTCGTATACTGAGATAACACTATTATAAAGCCTCTGATAATTAGCGTTTTAAGAATTAAGGTTCCGGCGTTGATAAAAGAGGACAAATGGACTGTTGGAAATGGGGGGTTAGTAGAACCGTGCGATAATTGTTTGATTCACGTTTCCCCTTTCGATACTTGAAGAGTCAAGTGCAGTCTGTCCTTTCTTTTATGGGTTAAAATAGCTCGGATTAATGTTTTTTTTGTCCCATTATACGCAAATTAACCCTAAAATTAACCCATGCAAAATCAAATTTGTGGTCGAGGGGGCGGTTTACAATGCCCTGAGGCTGATGTGGGCGATTGGCATCGGCTCCTTTGTTATATTAACTTCTAATAATAATTAAACTATGAAACAGGCAAAAAAGCTAAAAGTCTTCGGACTGATGACCATGCTTATAAGTATGGTGTTCATGGTAAGCTCCTGCTCGGATGATGACACGGGCGGAGGGGCTTTATCTTATGGAAAAGTGACGGGTGTCGTCACAGACGATTTATCTTCTCCCCTTGAAGGGGTAACGGTCTTGGTCGATGGTTCCGGTATAACGGCTACACCGGACGGTCCTCAAGCCACGACAAATTCACAGGGTGTATATACACTCGAAAACATTTCAATAGGTACACATATAATTACATTTACGAAAGCCGATTACCAGACGGTAAGCGTTACCGTTGTGGCAGGAAAATTCAACGAAGAACAAGTAGCCGAAGTCAGCCCTAAGATGGAGTATGCAGCTGCAAAAATCAAAGGAAAAGTGACCGATGCAGGAAAGGGAAGTGCTCCGTTGGAAGGGGTGACAGTCAGCATCAGCTCTACACAGACTACCACCACCGGAAGCGACGGTACGTTTGAAATTGGCAATTTGCCGCTGGCGGACTATACCGTTACATTTACGAAAGATGGTTATGCTTCTATCGTGAAGAAAGTGGTTATGGCCGACTTTGTGGATGGCATTGCTACTACAGACGTGCGTATGGGGGGAACGGAAATCCTGCGCGGACTGACCATCGACGACTTGAAAGCTGCCGAAAAATGGTATTATAACGAATACCGCGGTGGACGAAACGCCGAAAGCTATCCCCATTGGGACTGGGCTTGCAATTACATGTGTACGATGGATTTCCGTGGCGACTGGGAAGAGCAGAACGAAGGTACCACTCTCCGCATTCGCAACAGTGAAGACGACCGCAAGAACCCCGCCGACTTGGAGATGTTCGATTCCTTTGTATTCGGAAGCAAGCTGATTACAGAAGACAACTACATGATGACCCTCCAGATTCGTACGCACAGTGCCGACGAAGCTGCTCCGGCATACTATGGCGTGCAGGTGGTAGACCTGACTGCTGCCGATCCGAAGGCTGAGATGGTGGGCGACGTCAGAACCTATGCCTCGGAAAATTACACTTCTGTTCCGGTAGACTTGAGCAAATACATCGGTAAGGAAGTAATCATTGCCATCGGTACATTCCGCGCCCAGACAGGCGACTACTGGAAGCAATTGGTGTTGCGTCGCATCGCTTTTGCCAAGGAAGTTGTTGAAGGATGGGGATGGTTGCCGGGAACAGCAGTCGAAGAACTGGACGGCTGGAAGATGACTCAGGAAATGGTACGTTCTACCATGCCGCAAGTGAAGTCGCAGTTCACGGGTATGAGCCCCATCGGAGGAAGCCGCGATAACTATGTGGACGCTTATCGTGCATGGCGCGAGGTAGACCACGTTTGTGCCGAGTGGTCGTATATGCCGCTCAGCAAAGACCCTGAGGTATTCCCTTCCGAAGGTTATCTGATAAAGACACGTGGTGGAAACAATGTGAGCACAACCGTGCCCGAATCCTATTTCTATGCCAAGTTCTCCATTGCATCCGGACGCAACAAGATGACATTGAAGACCCGCAATTTCAGCGGAACGAATGCCACCTTCTTCAAGGTGACAGCCATCCGCATGGATGGAACTCTCATGCACTTGGCACCTGCCTCCAATACGGCCCAGTTTGCCGAGGCTGCCGCCGACGGTTGCTGGAAGTTTATCCATGAGGCAGGAGGAAAGGGAGATCCGGAAGGATATGCCGATTTTGTTTACGATTTGTCTCAGTTCAACGGAGAAGACGTGATGTTGACTATCGGTATCTTCAAAGGAGAAGAGAACGGCGACGAGAACAAGCTGGTGCTGCGTAGCATAACAATGGAATGACAAACTACTGATTTTAATTATTCTTGAAGCTTTCCCCTTACTTCTTTCTGCATCTTATGGAAGAAGGAGGAGGGGGAAGGCTGAAGAAACTAATAGTATGATATGAACAGAATGAAAAATTTATTTACTTTACTGACTTTGCTTTTATGGACGTTAGTGGCTTGCAGCAACGACTCTGCTGCTGATGAAAAGCCGGGCAGCGGGGGGACGGATATTCCTGCGGGTAATCTGCCGATGCAGAACGTGGCGCGTGCCATAGAGCTGATTGACAATGCCGTGGAGTGCTATTTCACGGGTACGGGCATGGCTATGTCACGTTATTACAATCCTTATACAGGCAATCGTTCCAGCGAGTTGGGCAGTGTGTGGATGTACACCAGTTCCATTGAGGCTGTAAACGCTGCGATGAAAGCCATGAAGACCGGGCAGGCAAAGGGTGAAACGGCTCTTTATGATTCTCACTTTAACCGTTACAAGGAACTCTTGACCCAACTTTATGATAATTTGGAGTATTATGCAGGTACTTTTACGCTGACCTCTTATACGCAGACCAAGCAGTGGACGGTATACGGCGTAAACCGTGGAAACGACAAAGGAGCTGCCCAGGTAGAAGGCATCCTCAATGTTTACGATGACCAGATGTGGCTGGTACGTGAATTATTGGAATCCTATCATATCACTGGTGAGCAACGTTATCTGGAAAAGGCGGAATACCTGATGGAATACGTGCTCGACGGTTGGGATTGCACTCTTGATGAACAAGGCAATCCGTTGGGAGGCATCACATGGGGCCCCGGGTATCTCACCAAGCACTCTTGTAGCAACGGTCCCATTGTCAGCCCGTTGGTGTGGCTTCATGAAATTTACAAAGGCAAGTCAGACGAAGTGACCTACGGTTATGTGGCTGCCGATAACAGCCGCAAGCTGCGCACGGAGAAAAAGTCCGACTATTATCTGGGTTTTGCCAAAGCCGTTTATGATTGGCAAAAGAAGTATTTGCTGAGACCCGATGGAGTGTACGACGACATGATGGGCGGTTATGATTCGCCGGACATAAAATATGTCACCATTGATGGCGAACGCTATCGGACGGGTTCCAAATTGCGCGATCGCGTAGGTCCGGCCATCACTTACAACAGCGGTACGATGCTTTCCGGTGCTGCCGACCTTCTCAGAGCTACGGGCGATGCTGCCTATCGGACGGACTTGGCTGAATTGACTGATAATAGCTTTGCTTACTTTGCCAAACCTGATGCCACAAAACCAGGTTGCTATACATTTGACATCAGTGGATTCTGCAATTGGTTCAACGGTGTGCTGATGCGCGGATATGTGGATGCTTATTCAGCCCACACTGTTGCTGCAAGCTGTATCGAGGCTTTCCAGAACAATCTGGATTATGCCTACGAAAATTATCAATACAAGCATATGCTTCCCACTAACCTGCTGGTGGGCTGGAATAAAGCCGAAAGGACCAAGAACAATGTGGAAGGCATGTTCACTTTTGCTTTTGCAGCCGAGTATGCAGTGTTGGCGAATTATGAATGGAGCAAAAAATAATTTTAAAAATAATGGACTATGAAGAATTTTAGCAAGATGCGACAAGGATTATCCTGCATGGTTATGGCGTTACTTCTGATGCTGATTCCGGCAGATATTTTCGCACAAAACTCTATTTCCGTTTCGGGAATAGTTATGGACGATACCAACGAGCCGGTCATTGGCGCTGCCGTCATGGTGAAAGGTACTACCACCGGTGTCATTACCGACATTGACGGACGCTACACCATCAGTGCTCCCGCGAACGGTATCCTCAGCTTCTCTTATGTGGGATTGAAAGACAAGGAAGAGAAAGTGAACGGACGTACCACTATCAATATCATCATGGAAACCGATTCCAAGATGATAGACGAAGTGGTGGTGATAGGTTACGGAACACAGCGTCGCGGATCGGTGACGGGTGCCGTTTCTGCCGTAAAAGGTCAGGATATGATAAAGACCAAGAACGAAAATCCGCAGAACATGCTGACGGGACGTATTCCCGGTTTGCGTGTATGGCAGAAGAGCTCTGAACCCGGAACTTTCAACAACAGTTTCGATGTTCGCGGTATGGGTGCTCCATTGATTATCATCGATGGAATTCCCCGGAGCACGGAAGAATTCCAGCGTTTGAATGCAATGGATATTGATGACATTTCTGTGTTGAAAGATGCTTCAGCCGCTATTTATGGTGTACGTGCCGCCAACGGTGTAGTGCTGGTGACTACTAAAAAAGGAGGAGCAGGAAAAACGGAATTCTCTTACAACGGTTCCTACACTTTCCAACAGCCTTCACGTATGCCTGAACTGTGTGATCCTTATGAATCTATGACACTGTTCAACGAAATGTCGATGAATAACATCAACGGCGGTTCATGGGTTTTCAGCGAAGAGAGTTTCGAAGCATTCCGCAACGGCACGCGCCGTACAACGGATTGGAACGACCTGATTATCTCTAACGTGGCTCCGCAAACGCAACACGACATCAGTATTTCCGGTGGTACCGAGAAGACGAAGTTCTACATCAGCATGGGCTACTTCTATCAGGAAGGTATCTTCCGCTCAGGAGACTTGAACTACAACAAGTTCAACCTGCGCTCTAACATTTCGACTGAAATTGCTAAAGGTATAAAGTTCGAACTCGGCGTGAGCGGTATCTCCGACGAACGCAACACGCCTTACACCAGCTCACAAGACATCATCCGTAACTACTGGCGTCAAGGTGTTCTCTATCCGGCATACGCCGATCCCGAGGGAACAATGCTGAACTACAACGGTTTGGATATGGAACAGAACACTGTGGCCATGATGACGGCCGACATTTCCGGTTACAAGAAGTACAAACAGAAATATTTCCAGTCCTCGGCTACTCTGACGGCAGACTTCGGCGAATACACTCCGGTATTGAAGGGGTTGACTGCCAAAGCCATGTTCAGTTACGACTACCGTGCCGACAACAACGAGGCTTTCCGTAAAGAGTACTACCAGTATGCTTATGACGAACAGACCGGTACCTACAAGCAGAAAGTCTATAACGAAAGTTCGCCCAGCAACATGCGCCGCGAGTTTTATGACAAGTCGCAGATGTTGGGACAATTCACAGTGAACTACGACCGCACCTTTAACGATGTTCACCACGTGGGTGGTGTTATTGGTTGGGAGGTGCAGAAACGCAACGGCGACAACTTCTACGCTGTCCGCGACCTAGCATTCTCCATGCCTTACCTGCTGGCAGGTGTGACCGAAGGCCAGATTGGTGCCATGCAGACCGGTAATAACGACCTTTATGAACAGGCCAACGAAGCCTTGATAGGCCGTATCAATTACTCGTTTGCCGACCGCTACCTGCTGGAAGCACAGTTCCGTTACGACGGTTCCAGCAAGTTTGCCAAGGGACACCAATGGGGCTTCTTCCCCTCCGTATCGGCTGGATGGAGAATCTCCGAAGAACCTTTCTTCAAGAGTATCGATGTTCTGAAGTTTGTCAATCAGTTGAAGTTGCGTGCCAGCTACGGTGTACTTGGTGATGACGGCGACCTGAATTATGACTGGGCTATGGGGTACACCTATCCTTCGACTAGCGGCAACATGGCCAACGGCGACTACAACGGTTATTCGCCGGGCTACATTTTCGGCGGCAAGTTTATCAGTGCAGCCAGTCCTATGGCATTGCCTAACGAGAACATCACTTGGTTCAAATCGAAGACATTCGACATCGGTTTCGACTTTGAAGGATGGGACGGTCTGCTGGGTGTTTCGTTCGACTACTTCAACCGTTTGCGTACCGGCCGTTTCGCTCGCCGTACCGGTGCCCTGCCTACCGTGGTAGGTGCCACTGCTCCGCGTGAAAACCTGGACAGCGACCGCCAATTCGGTATGGAATTGGAGCTGACCCACCGTAATAAGATTGGTGAAGTAGGCTATAACCTGAAGGGTATTGCTACCGTTACCCGTCAGAAATACCTGACTGCTTCGGAAAAAGGACCTTGGGCCAACTCGTATGATCGCTGGCGCAACGACAACCTGACGAACCGTTATCAAGGGGTACAGTTTGGTTATACTTCCGCCGGTCGTTACACCAGTTGGAACGATATTTGGAATTACTACGGCTTCAAGGAACGCGACGTCCTGCCGGGTGATTATAAGTATGAAGACTGGAATGGTGACGGCGAGATTAACGGTCAGGACGAACATCCGTTTGCCTTTGACCAGACTCCGTGGTTGCAATTCAGCTTGAATGCCGGCCTGCAATGGAAGAACTTCGACTTCAATATGCTGTTGCAAGGTTCTGCACTGGGTTCTATGGAATACAAAGAGCCTCTGCACGAAATTTGGGGTAAGAATGGCGGTGGTGCATTGACACAGTTCCTCGACCGCTGGCATCCTGTAGACCCGAAAGCCGATCCCTATGATCCTTCTACAGTCTGGACTTCCGGTCACTATGCTTACACAGGCCGTTGGGCAAAAAATAATTCTGCTTTCAACCGCGTAAGCACTGCTTACCTCCGTCTGAAGAGCATCGAGTTGGGCTATACCTTCCCAAAACTGAAGCAGATTCCCAATGCCAGCCTGCGTGTTTATGCCAATGCTTACAACCTGTTGACTTTCACTGGCGTGAAGTTCGTTGACCCTGAGCATCCCGATGACGATCTGGGCCGTATGTATCCGTTGAACAAGACCTATACACTGGGAGTTTCCCTCTCTTTCTAAGTAATCAATGATATAAACCTAAAAAATAGTAAATATGAAACATAAACTGATATCCGCGATGTTGTGCATGACTCTCGCCACTTCATGTGTCGATATGGATATTGCTCCCAAAAATATCGTGACTTCCGAGTCGTTGCTTTCCAACGAATCGGGTATGGACATCTACATGGCGCGTCTATATAGCAATATGCCGTGGGAAGATTTCAAATATCTGTCTCAATGGGGTTTGAATTTTAACGGATGGCTGAATGCTATCGGTATCGATGGTACCGGCGAAGCAATGAACCGCGATGGTATTTGCCGTGCGTTTACCGGTGAAGACAATGCTTACTGGGGTAAAGCTTTTGAATTGTTGCGCGATGCCAACTACCTGATTGAGAACCTGCCGAAATACCAAGGCTCTTACGCCGAGATTACCTACAATCACTATTTGGGTGAAGCTTATTACGTGCGTGCCACGGTCTTCTACGCCATGGCCCGTCGTTTCGGTGGTATCCCTTTGGTAACAAAGGTCATCCAGTATCCCGGAGACGGCAACTTGGAAGTGCCCCGTGCCAGTGAGGAAGAAACTTGGAATCAGGTTTTGGCTGACTATGACAAGGCCATCGAACTGATGATGCCCGGCAGTCCCAAGAGCGGCTATAGCAACAAGTACGTGGCTCTGGCTTTCAAGTCGGAAGCGATGCTCTATGCAGGTAGTGTAGCTAAATACAATGAAACGGTAACCGGCCGTCTGACCGGCTTGGGTGCCAAAACGGGCGTACGTGTGATTGGATTCGATGAAAGCCGTTGGCAAGAGGCATCCAAGAAGTACTTCACCGAAGCCTACAAAGCTGCTTCAGAGGTGATTAAAAGCGGTGTATATTCACTTTACAAGAAGAAATGGGCTGCTAACGATCCGGAAGCGCAATATCAGAATATGGTAGATATGTTCTCCGATCTCAGTAATAATCCTGAGAACATCTATGTGAAGGAGTACGCTTATCCCACGAGCACTCACGCTTACGATTCTTACAATCTGCCGCTTACCTTCAAGGCTCCGTTGAATTGTGGCGTTTGCCCGACAGCCGACTTTGTAGAGCTGTTCGACGGTTTCGACCGTTATCCTGATGGTACCCTGAAGGTGACGACGGGCAATTCTTCTACCGAAGGCAACTACGTTATGTATGATAGTCCGATGGATTACTACAAAAATGCTGAGCCTCGTCTGCGTGCTTATGTCATCTTCCCCGGTGATATGTTCAAAGGCAAGGAGATTGAGATTTATGCCGGTGTTTATACGGGTTCCACGCCTATCAAGCCACTTCTTAGCGACTATTCGTATGGTTCGGCCACTACTAAGTACAACCATCTGAGTGCTTATAAAGAGAAGCCCAAAACGCTTTATCTCAGTCCGAAATCGGAAGACCAGCAGGAAATTGTAACCCTGCCCGACGGCTCTACGATGAAGGCTGCCGGTCAGAACGGTCCTTTCTATGAAGATGGTGGAAGTGCCATGACCGGTCTGTTGGCACGTAAATGGTTGAATCCTGACCCTGCATTTGTTCCCCGGGAAGGTAACAGTGCACAACCTTTCATCTTGATGCGTTATGCCGAGGTGTTGCTGAATGCGGCCGAGGCTGCTGTGGAACTTTCACTGGCTGGTGTATCTTCGCCGGACGACACGGATATGCTAAGTGTTGCAACGAAAGCTATCAACGACATCCGCGAACGTGCTGGTGCCCGGTTACTGACTTCCTCACTGGCTGGTACAATCGACAGCCGCGACATCGTCCGCAAGGAACGCCGCAAAGAGTTGGCTTTCGAACATAAGACCAAGTGGGATTTGCGCCGCTGGCGTGTGAACCACTATGAAGGTCGCGACGGATTCTGGGGTGAGCAACGTGACAAGGACCGTTTCAGCAACACGACCCGTTATCGTTTCCGTGGTATCTATCCGTTCTATTCGACGGAGACAGGCAAGTGGTTCTTCGACGTTTGTTTCAACTATACGACTGCCGGTGACAAAGACTTTGGCTACACTCCTTTGGACTATTACTTCTCGATTCCGGGTGGTGAGGTTTCTAAGAGTCCTGTGATTGACCAGCAGCCTAATCGATAAAACTCAATAATTTAAAAACTTAAAACGTATGAAAAAGACAATATTCTATAGCTTATTCAGCGCCCTGTTCATGTTAACCTCGTGTAGTATGTTCGAAATAGACAACTATGAGGAACCTTCCGAGACTATCTGGGGTGAGGTGGTAGATGAAGCGACCGGTAAGCGTGTATTGACCGACCAGGGCAGTGAGGGCATCCGTGTCCGCCTGACCGAATTGAGTTGGGGTGACAATGTGCAACACAACCCGGATTTTTACTGCATGATGGACGGTACATTCCAGAACACGAAAATCTTCAAGGGTGAGTATAATGTCCGTATCGACGGTCCGTTCATTCCGTTAGTACGTGAGAATACAGACGGTACCTTGCTTCACGACGGCTCTGTCAATACTGAAATCAGTGGCACGACGAAAGTGAAGTTCGAGGTGCAGCCCTTCCTGAACGTCGAGTTTGTGGGCAATCCGCAGGTGAGCAACGGTGTCATCAAGGCACAAGTACGCGTAACACGCGGCGTGTCGGATGAGGTCTTCCGTGAGAAAATCCAGCCGATGGGCAATTGGAAGGACGAATACTTGAACGTGACCGACATCCAATTCTTCGTCAGCTACTCAAACACAGTAGGCTACCGGGCACGCGACGAGCGTTGGTCGAGCAGCATCAACTATGAAGGCAAGAGTTTCGAGGGCTTATTGGGGAAGGAAGTTACCATCCAGTCGAACGGTAACGTACCTTCGGGCCGCAAAGTGTTTGTACGCGCTGCCGCACGTATTAACTACGACACACCCGTAGGTAGCGGTACACGCCGTTGGAACTACAGCGAGCCGATGGAAGTGCTTATTCCGTAGCCTGATGACATACAGCCGGGACTGTGCCACTATAGTGGCACGGTCTTGCCTGTATATAGGCAATCTTTTGCCACTATAATGGCAAGAGTAATGATTAATACCATAAAAACGAGAAACCAATATGAAGCAAAAACATTTTTTGATAAGTTTGGCTGTCTTGGCAACAGGCATCTCCGTAAGTGCCCAAACCAAGGATAATGTCAAGACCACTTTTCAAACCTCACGCGAGTGGAAGCCTTCCATCGACAACAGGGCCGATGCGGTGATGGTGTATGGAGTAGGGGGAAATCCCTCGGACAAGTCACGCAAGCTGTCTTTCGAGGACCGGGTAAAGTCCTGGAAAGAGCGTGGATATATCATACACTTTATGACCGGTATTGCCTGGGGTGAATATCAGGACTATTTCACCGGACAATGGGACGGGAAATGGCATTTGGACGAAGGGCAGGTCACGCAGGCCGGAGACACGATATGGCACGGTCACATGGTGCCCTATATCGTACCATCGGAGAATTTTTTAAGTTATCTGAAAGAGAGACATGTGAAGAGAGTAATCGACGCCGGCGTGGATGCCATCTTCATGGAGGAACCGGAATTCTGGGCAAGAGCCGGTTACAGTGAGTCCTTTAAGAAAGAATGGAAAAAATACTATGGCTTCGACTGGAGACCGCAACATGAATCTCCGGAAAACACTTACTTGTCGAGCAAACTCAAGTATTACTTGTACTATCGTGCACTGAATGAAGTCTTCACCTTTGCCAAGGAATATGGTAAAAGCAAAGGGATGGACGTGAAGTGCTACGTTCCCACCCACTCGTTGGTGAACTATTCGCAATGGCAGATTGTCAGTCCGGAAGCAAGTCTTGCTTCACTTCCTTGTGTAGACGGTTACATCGCTCAGGTATGGACCGGAACTTCGCGCGAGCCGAATTTCTTTGACGGTCGCAAACGTGAGCGTGTGTTCGAGACTGCCTATCTGGAGTATGGTTCCATGGAGTCGATGACTGCTCCCACCGGTCGTAAGATGTTCTTTCTGACAGATCCTATTGAAGACTGGCCGCGTGACTGGGCAGACTATAAGAAGAATTATCAGGCCACCTTTACGGCGCAATTGCTCTATCCCAACATAGCCGATTACGAAGTGATGCCTTGGCCGGAACGTATCTACGAAGGGCTATACCGTACAAGTGCCAATAGCGACAAGAAAGAACGCATTCCCCGTTTCTATTCCACACAGATGCAAGTGATGATTAACGCCCTGAACCGTATGCCTCTGACCGATAATAAACTGACCGGAAGCGAAGGATTCAGCGTACTGATGGCAAATTCTTTGATGTTCCAGCGTTTCCCTACGCACAACGGATATGAAGACCCACAACTTGCCAACTTCTACGGTCAGGCGTTGCCTTTGCTCAAACGAGGTGTGCCCGTCAAGACCGTCCACATTGAGAACCTCGGCTATAAAGAAGCGCTGGCTGACACAAAAGTGTTGCTGATGACTTATGCAAACATGAAACCGCTTGAGTCCGAAGCGCACAGCCACATTGCCGATTGGGTGAAGAAGGGCGGAGTGCTGATTTACAGCGGGACGGACAACGACCCTTTTCAGAATGTAAGAGAATGGTGGAATACCAACGGGCATAACTATACTACTCCTTCCGCACATCTTTTTGAGCAGATGGGACTTCCTGCCAGACCGGAACAGGGAGAATACAGTTACGGTAAGGGAACCGTATGTATTGTCCGTACCGACCCTAAAGATTATGTCCTGCATGAAGGCGGTGACAAAGATTTTTTGTATCTTGCGGCCCGAATGTACGAGCAGAATGCGAAAGCGGGGAAGCTGGAGTTCAAAAATAACTTCTATCTGCAAAGGGGAGATTACGACTTGGCTGCTGTGCTTGAAGAAAGCGTGAGCGACGAGCCGTTTACTGTGGAAGGATGTTTGATTGACCTTTTCGACCCCAAATTACCGATCTACACTTCCAAGCGGATAAATCCGGGTGAGCAAGCCTTGTTGCTGAATGTAGAACGTGTAGCCGGTAAGAAGAAGCCGCAGGTTCTGGCTTCAGCAAGTCGCGAAGAACAGGAAGAACGCGGAAAAGGCCGGTACTCCTATGTGGCGAAAAGTCCTGCCGAGACTTCAAACGTATCGCGGGTGCTGCTGCCCCGTTGTCCTAAGAGTGTGACAGTCGACGGCAGAGAAGTATTCGATGCCAAGCGTTGGCATGCAGCAAGCCATACATATTTGATAGAGTTTGAGAATAATCCTGACGGAGTGTCGGTGAAGTTTTGCTGGTAATCTCAGGCCTTTTATTTTTTTAAGTGTAACAACATAAAC
>ENA-UAHM01000254-UAHM01000254.1-human-gut-metagenome-genome-assembly--contig:-NODE-254-length-13801-cov-8.010985_pt1 | contig 13801 bp, 10 predicted proteins | sample MGYA00244408_ERZ654367 | MGnify/ENA primary metagenome ERZ654367 (study PRJEB26926, sample SAMN06164899) | human gut metagenome | biome: ENVO:00009003; feature: ENVO:2100002; material: ENVO:00002003...
ATTTTTTAGACGCGGATGACACGGATAACGCGGATTTAAAAGGCTGCGCTATAAACGTGGATAAAAAAAATCCGCGTCATCCGTGTCATCCGCGTCTAAAAGATTATTTATCATTTAGCTCATAACCCTACATAAATGAATGAATTCCGCCAACGAGTTACAATAATATAGGTTTACGATGTCGTATCCCGCTGGAAATCGTTACCTTTGCAGCCCTGAACGATAAATTCATTGACACTATGATATCAGTAGAAGGACTGAAGGTAGAATTTAATGCAACCCCTCTGTTCGAAGACGTCTCTTACGTAATCAACAAAAAAGACCGCATCGCCCTGGTGGGCAAGAATGGTGCGGGTAAGTCTACCATGCTCAAGATATTGGCCGGACTACAGCAGCCCACTTCCGGCGTCGTTGCCATTCCCCGCGAATGTACTATCGGTTACCTGCCACAGGTGATGATTCTCAGTGATAAGCGTACCGTGATGCAAGAGGCGGAACTGGCTTTCGAACACATCTTCGAAATGCAGGCGGACATCGAACGCATGAACCAGCAACTTGCCGAACGCACTGATTATGACAGCGAAGAATACCATAAACTCATCGACCGTTTCACTCATGAGAACGAACGTTTCCTGATGATGGGTGGCACCAACTTCCGTGCTGAAATAGAACGAACCCTGCAAGGTTTAGGTTTCAGCCGCGAAGACTTCGACCGCTCCACCAGTGAGTTCTCCGGTGGTTGGCGTATGCGTATCGAGCTTGCCAAACTCCTGCTTCGCCGTCCCGATGTGCTGTTGCTCGACGAACCTACCAACCACCTGGATATTGAGAGTATCCAATGGCTTGAAAACTTCCTTTCCACACGTGCCAATGCCGTGGTATTGGTGAGTCACGACCGTGCATTTCTCAATAATGTCACCACGCGTACCATTGAAATCACTTGTGGACAGATTTACGACTACAAAGTGAAGTATGACGAATTTGTCGTTCTGCGGAAGGAACGTCGTGAACAGCAACTCCGTGCCTATGAGAATCAGCAAAAACAGATAGAAGATACGGAAGCCTTTATCGAGCGCTTCCGCTATAAAGCCACGAAAGCCGTGCAGGTGCAGAGCCGCATCAAACAACTGGAAAAGATAGAACGCATCGAGGTAGACGAGGAAGACAACTCTGCATTGCGCCTGAAGTTTGCTTGCAGCAGCCGTAGCGGAAGTTACCCTGTCATCTGTGAGGATGTCCGGAAGGCCTATGGCGACCATGTCATCTTCCACGATGTCAACCTGACCATAAACCGTGGTGAGAAAGTGGCGTTCGTAGGTAAGAACGGTGAAGGTAAATCCACCCTGGTAAAGTGTATCATGGGAGAAATCACCGACTATACCGGTAAGCTCACCCTCGGTCATAATATACAGATCGGTTACTTCGCCCAGAACCAGGCACAACTCCTGGATGAAAGCCTGACAGTATTCGATACCATCGACCGCGTAGCCGTAGGCGACATCCGCACGAAGATACGTGATATCCTCGGTGCCTTTATGTTCGGCGGTGAAGCTTCTGATAAGAAGGTGAAAGTGCTGTCCGGTGGAGAGCGTACCCGCCTCGCAATGATCAAACTTCTGCTGGAACCCGTGAACTTCCTGATACTGGACGAACCGACCAACCACCTCGATATGCGTTCGAAGGATGTACTGAAAGATGCCATTCGCGAATTTGACGGTACAGTCATTTTAGTAAGCCACGACCGTGATTTCCTGGACGGACTTGCGACTAAAGTATATGAGTTCGGTGGTGGAATTGTAAAAGAACACCTCGGTGGCATCTACGACTTCCTGCAAAAGAAGCAGATAGAAAGCCTGAACGAATTGCAGAAAGCACCCGCACTTTCTACCTCACCTTCCGGTGGAAAAGAGAATACGGATACCGCAACTCAGTCTTCCGGCGCCAAGCTTTCCTATGAAGAACAGAAGGAACTGAACAAGAAGCTCAAAAAACTGGAACGTCGCGTTGCCGACTGTGAATCGGAGATAGAGCAGACCGAGTCTGCTATCGCCATCCTCGAAGCCCGGATGGCAACTCCCGAGGGAGCTTCGGATATGGCCCTTTACGAGCAGCATCAGAAATTGAAGCAACAACTTGACTCTGTGATGGAAGAGTGGGATGCCGTCTCTACCGAACTGGAAGCAGTGCGGAAAGAACAATAAAACTTATAACATTATTTTATATCTTATGAAAGTAACTCATTATTTACCTTTAGCCGCAGCTTGCCTTATGATGGTGGGATGTGGTACGGGCAAGCAGAAAGCTGAAATGACAGCCGGTATCCAGCTTGCCAATCTTGACACAACTGCCCTTCCGGGGAGTAGTTTCTATCAGTATGCCTGTGGCGGTTGGATTGAAAGCCATCCACTTTCACCTGAGTATTCACAGTACGGTTCTTTTACAGAACTTGCCGAGAATAACCGTAAGCAGATACAAGGTTTGATTGAAGAACTGGCTGCCACTCAGCATGAAGCAGGTAGTGTAGCGCAAAAGGTAGGCGACCTCTACAAGATTGTTATGGACAGCGTGAAGCTGAACAAAGAAGGTGTTGCTCCTATCAAAGCCGATCTGGAACAGATTGCTTCCCTGAAAGATAAAGAAGCTGTTTATGCTTTGCTCGCCGATCTGCGTAAACAGGGCATCGGTGCTTACCTCGGCCTCTATGTGGCTGCCGACGAAATGAACAGTAACGAGAACGCCGTGCAGCTTTATCAAAGCGGCTTGAGCATGGGCGAACGCGATTACTATCTGGCTACTGATCCTTCTACTACCGCTATCCGTGATGCCTTCCGTACTCATGTACAGAAAATGTATCAGTTGGCAGGTTTCGATGAGGCTACTGCCAAGAAAGGTATGGAAGTGGTTATGGATGTAGAAACCCGTCTTGCCAAAGCTTTCCGTTCTCGTACCGAACTGCGTGACCCGCATGCTAACTACAATAAGATGAGCATGGAAGAGGTGAAGAAGAATTATCCTACTTTCAACTGGGACGCTTACCTTTCAGGTCTTGGACTGACAGATGTGAAAGAAATCATTGTCGGCCAGCCTGCTTCGGTAGCTGAAGCTGCTAACATCCTTAATACCTTACCTGTTGATCAGCAAGTCCTTTACCTGCAATGGAAGCTGATTGACTCTGCCGCCAGCGCATTGAATGACGAGATGGCTCAGCAGAACTTTGACTTCTACGAACGCACCATGTCTGGAACGCAGGAAATGCAACCCCGCTGGAAGACTGCCGTTTCTGTAGTGAGCTCCGCACTGGGTGAAGCCGTGGGGCAAATGTATGTAGAGAAATACTTCCCTGCCGCTGCCAAGGAACGTATGATATCTTTGGTGAAGAACCTTCAGACCAGCCTGGGCGAACGCATCAACAACCTTGCCTGGATGAGCGACGAAACCAAGCTGAAAGCACAGGAAAAACTGGCTACTTTCCACGTGAAGATCGGTTATCCTGATAAGTGGAAAGACTACTCAACGTTGGAGATCAAGGACGACTCTTACTGGAACAATATCAAGCGTGCCAACCTGTGGAACTATGCCGAAATGGTTGCCAAAGCCGGCAAACCGGTAGACAAGGACGAGTGGTTGATGACTCCGCAGACCGTAAACGCTTATTACAACCCGACAACGAACGAAATTTGTTTCCCTGCCGGTATCCTGCAATATCCGTTCTTCGATATGAATGCTGACGATGCCTTCAATTATGGTGCAATCGGTGTTGTAATCGGTCATGAGATGACACACGGCTTCGACGACCAAGGTCGCCAGTACGACAAAGACGGTAATCTGAAAGACTGGTGGACGGAAGAAGATGCTAAGAACTTCGAGAAACGTGCCGATGTAATGGTTGCTTTCTTTGACAGCATCGAAGTTGCACCGGGGGTACATGCCAACGGTCGTATGACACTGGGTGAGAACATTGCCGACCACGGAGGTTTGCAAGTATCTTATCAGGCATTCAAGAAGGCTACCGCTGCCGCTCCGCTGGAAGTAAAAGACGGTTTCACTCCCGAACAACGCTTCTTCCTGGCTTATGCCAATGTTTGGGCTAACAATACCCGTCCCGAAGCCATCCTGCAATTGACGAAGATCGATGTACACTCTTTGGGCAAATGGCGTGTAGACGCTGCGTTGCCGCACATTGCTGCATGGTATGATGCATTTGGCATTACGGAGAAAGATCCGATGTATGTACCGGTAGAAGAACGCATCTCTATCTGGTAATAGTTTCATGCGGGGAAACAAATTATTTCATTACCTGAAATAAACAAGCTCATCAGAGCGGAAGATTATGAACTAAGGCAGTAAATCCTAAACAGGATTGCTGCCTTTTTTAATTATACCTAATTTATTGTGTTTGAGTATGTGTGCAAATAAACATTTTTAGTACCTTTGCGCATCAAATACTTATATACGCAATTCCATGTCTGAAACAAAAAGAATTAAAACCGCTTTAGTATCGGTTTATCATAAGGAAGGTTTGGACGAAATCATCACCAAACTGCATGAAGAAGGAGTTGAGTTTCTGTCAACAGGCGGAACTCGTCAGTTTATAGAATCACTGGGGTATCCCTGTAAAGCAGTGGAAGACTTGACCACGTATCCCTCTATCCTGGGTGGACGTGTGAAGACCCTGCATCCGAAAGTGTTCGGTGGTATTCTCTGCCGTCGCGGACTGGAACAGGATATGCAACAGATAGAAAAATATGAAATTCCCGAAATAGACCTCGTTATCGTTGATTTGTACCCGTTTGAAGCTACCGTAGCTTCCGGTGCCGACGAGCCGACTATTATCGAGAAAATAGATATAGGCGGTATCTCACTGATCCGTGCAGCTGCCAAGAATTACAATGATGTGGTTATCATCGCTTCTCAGGCACAATACCAGCCGTTCCGCGATATGCTGATGGAACATGGAGCTACCACTTCGCTGGAAGAACGCCGTTGGTTTGCCAAAGAGGCGTTTTCCGTTTCTTCCCATTACGATTCAGCCATCTTCAACTACTTCGATGGCGAAGAAGGTTCTGCATTCCGTTGCTCTGCCAATAATCAGAAGACTTTGCGCTACGGCGAGAACCCGCATCAGAAGGGTCACTTCTACGGAAATCTGGAAGCTATGTTCGACCAGATTCACGGAAAGGAAATCTCTTACAACAACCTGCTCGATATCAATGCAGCCGTTGACCTGATCGATGAATTTGAGGAGACTACGTTTGCCGTATTGAAGCATAACAATGCTTGCGGTCTGGCTTCACGCCCCACGGTGCTCGAAGCATGGAATGATGCATTGGCCGGTGACCCGGTTTCCGCTTTTGGTGGTGTGCTCATCACAAACGGAGTGATCGATAAGGACGCTGCTGAGGAAATCAATAAAATCTTCTTTGAGGTAATTATCGCTCCTGATTACGATGTAGACGCATTGGAAATCTTGGGACAGAAGAAAAACCGTATTATTCTGGTTCGCAAGCCTGCCGCACTGCCTAAGAAGCAGTTCCGTTCTCTCTTGAATGGTGTGTTGGTACAGGACCGCGACCTGAACATCGAGAAGCCTGAAGATTTGAAAACTGCAACCACGAAAGCACCTACCGCACAGGAAATAGAAGACATGCTCTTTGCTAACAAGATTGTGAAGAACAGTAAGTCCAACGCTATTGTACTGGCTAAAGGCAAGCAATTGCTGGCAAGCGGTGTGGGACAGACTTCACGTGTGGATGCTTTGAAGCAGGCCATCGAAAAAGCCAAGAATTTCGGCTTCGACCTGAAAGGTGCCGTGATGGCATCCGACGCTTTCTTCCCCTTCCCCGACTGTGTGGAGATTGCCGGAAATGAAGGTGTGACCGCAGTTATTCAACCGGGTGGTTCCATCAAGGATCAGCTTTCGTTCGACTATTGCAACGAACATGGCATCGCGATGGTGACCACAGGAATTCGTCATTTCAAACACTAATTAGATTTATGATTTATAATTTATGAGTTATGACCGCTGAACAGCAAGAGTTGTAAGCGCCCTCATTATCATCCATAAATTATAAATCATAATTCATAAATCATAAATATTCGCATGGGATTATTCTCTTTTACACAAGAAATAGCGATGGACCTTGGTACCGCCAATACCATTATTACAACCAATGGTAAGATTGTGGTGGATGAGCCTTCGGTGGTAGCTCTCGACCGTCGCACCGATAAGATGATTGCCGTGGGTGATAAGGCAAAGATGATGCACGAAAAGACCCATGAAAACATACGTACCATCCGTCCGCTTCGCGACGGTGTAATTGCCGATTTCTATGCTTGCGAGCAGATGATACGCGGTTTGATAAAGATGGTGAATAATCGCAACCGTCTGTTCTCTCCTTCGCTCCGTATGGTTATCGGTGTCCCCTCGGGTAGTACTGAAGTGGAGCTGCGTGCCGTGCGCGACTCTGCCGAGCATGCCGGTGGACGTGACGTCTACCTGATTTTCGAACCTATGGCTGCCGCTATCGGTATCGGTATCGATGTGGAAGCTCCGGAAGGAAACATGATTGTAGATATAGGTGGTGGTTCTACGGAAATTGCCGTTATCTCCTTGGGTGGTATCGTAGCCAACAATTCCATCCGCATAGCGGGTGATGACTTTACTGCGGACATTCAGGAGTATATGAGCCGTCAGCACAATGTGAAGGTCAGTGAGCGTATGGCCGAACGTATTAAGATCAATGCGGGTGCCGCTCTGACCGAACTTGGTGAAGACGCCCCCGAAGATTATATCGTTCACGGACCGAACCGTATCACGGCTCTGCCTATGGAAGTGCCTGTATGCTATCAGGAAGTAGCGCACTGTCTGGAGAAATCAATCTCGAAGATTGAAACCGCTATCTTGAACGCGTTGGAAAATACACCTCCCGAACTGTATGCCGATATCGTGCACAATGGTATTTATCTGGCAGGTGGTGGTGCATTGCTCCGCGGACTCGATAAGCGTTTGACTGATAAGATTAACATTCCGTTCCATATTGCTGAGGATCCCCTGCATGCTGTTGCCAAAGGTACGGGTGTGGCGCTGAAGAATGTGGATCGTTTCTCATTCCTGATGAGATGATAAAGCCATATGCGAAATTTACTGAACTTTCTTATTAAATACAACTACTGGTTCCTCTTTCTACTGTTAGAGGCAGCCAGTTTTGTTTTATTGTTTCGTTTCAACTACTATCAGCAGAGTGTGTTCTTCACATCTGCCAACAGTGTGGCGGGGAAAGTTTACGATGTTTCGGGAACTATTACTTCTTATTTCCATCTGAAATCTGTCAATGAAGACTTGCTCGACCGTAATATGTGGTTGGAGCAGCGGGTGGCTTTTCTGGAGAAAACGCTGAAAAATAAAGGAATGGACTCTGTTCGGTTGTATAGCCTGGAACGGCTCGAACCGGACGAATACCATATTTTCAAAGCGAATGTCATCAAGAATAGTCTGAACCGGGTGGATAACTATATCACCCTTGATGAAGGAACCTCTGCGGGTATCCGTCCGGAAATGGGAGTGGTAGATGCCAACGGAGTAGTGGGCATTGTCTATAAGACTTCTCCGCATTACTCTACCGTTATTCCATTGCTGAACAGTAAATCGAGCATCAGTTGCAAGATTGTGGGCAGTGAATATTTCGGTTATTTGAAGTGGGAATATGGAGACTCTCGTTATGCTTATTTGAAAGATTTACCTCGTCATGCAGAGTTTAACCTGGGTGATACGGTGGTGACAAGTGGATATTCTACAGTATTTCCTGCGGGTATCATGGTGGGAACGGTGGATGATATGTCTGATTCTCACGACGGTCTCTCTTATCTGTTGAAGATAAAACTGGCCACGGATTTCGGAAAGGTGAGCAACGTTCGGGTGATTGCCCGTACCGGACAAGAAGAGCAGCAGACATTGGAGAAGGAAGAAGGGAAATGATGGGAGTGATAAGTGTTAGAGTATTTAGTGATAAGCAATTAATGGGGTAACCTTAATTGTCAATTGTCAATTATCAATTGTTAATTAAATAAGAGGTGGTCATCAATTATCTGCATAAAATAGGTTGGTTTATCGGTTTGGTACTATTGCAGGTACTGATACTGAATAATGTGCATATTGCCGGATATGCCACTCCTTTTCTATATATTTATCTCATACTGAAATTTGAGTCGGAAACACCACGGAATACTTTGATGTTGTGGGCGTTTTTTCTGGGACTGACGGTGGATATCTTTTCGGATACGCCGGGTATGAATGCTGCAGCTACGGTGGCACTGGCTTTTCTGCGTCCTACATTCCTACGCCTGTTTGTGCCGCGGGATGCGTTTGAGAATATAGTTCCTTCGATAAAATCGATGGGAATTGTACCTTTCCTGAAGTATTTGGTTGTTAGCGTTTTTATTCATCATGCAATATTACTTACCATAGAATTCTTTTCGTTCGCCCATATCGGAACGTTGCTGCTGAGAATTGTGGCAAGTGCGTTGCTGACTATAACCTGTATCATGGCTATAGAAGGAGTGAAGAAGAAGTAAGATGGCAAAAGATTATACACTCGAAAAGCGGAAATTTGTGATAGGTGGGGTAGCAATTGTGATTGTTATCATTTATATCATGCGTCTTTTTGTGTTGCAGATCATGACTGATACTTACAAGAAGAATGCAGATAGTAACGCTTTCCTTAATAAAATCCAGTATCCTTCGCGCGGTGCTATTTATGACCGCAATGGAAAATTACTGGTGTTCAATCAACCTGCGTATGATATCACATTCGTGCCGCGAGAGGTGACGGAACTGGATACTCTCGATTTTTGCCGCACACTGAATATTACGAAAGAACAGCTGCTGAAGCGGATGAAAGATGTGAAGAACCGCTGGATGAATCCCGGTTATTCCAGATATACGCATCAGGTGTTTATGACGCAGCTCTCGGCGGAAGAGTGCGGTGTATTCCAGGAAAAACTCTTTAAATTCCCGGGTTTTTATATTCAGAGACGTACTATCCGGCAATACACTTATAATTCTGCCGGACATGCTTTGGGAGATATCGGTGAGGTTTCAATGAGAGATATTGAGGCTGACGACTATTACATTCGCGGTGATTATGTGGGTAAGCAAGGTATAGAAAAGTCATACGAGAAATACCTGCGTGGCGAAAAAGGAGTAGAGGTTTTGCTTCGTGATGCGCACGGACGTATTCAGGGCCACTATATGGATGGGAAACTAGACCGCCCATCCATACCGGGTAAGAACCTGAAATTAGGGTTGGATATTGATTTGCAGATGTTAGGTGAGCGTCTGATGAAAAATAAAATCGGTGCAATTGTGGCTATTGAGCCGGAAACGGGGGAGATCCTTTGTCTGGTGTCTGCTCCGAACTTTGATCCGCACTTGATGATTGGCCGCCAACGTGGTAAAAATCATAATATGCTGCAGAGAGATAAGCAGAAACCTTTGCTGAATCGTGCTATTATGGGTGTCTATCCTCCGGGGTCTACTTTCAAAACAGCGCAGGCGCTGACATTCTTACAGGAAGGTATTATACAGCCATCCACATCGTTTCCTTGTTCTCACGGATTCATTTATGGAGGTCTGCGTGTGGGATGCCACGGGCATGGATCACCTCTTCCGCTGATACCTGCTATTGCCACTTCGTGTAATGCTTATTTTTGTTGGGGGCTTTATCGCATGTTTGGTGATAAGAAATACGGTTCACCACAGAATGCGCTTACTGTATGGAAAGATCACATGGTTTCTCAAGGATTTGGTTATAAGCTGGGAACGGATTTGCCAGGTGAGAAACGTGGATTTATTCCTAATGCAGGTGTTTATGATAAGGCCTATCGTGGATCATGGAATGGATTGACGGTAATCAGTATTTCTATCGGTCAGGGTGAAGTTTTAAGTACACCTTTGCAAATGGCAAACTTAGCGGCTACCATTGCCAATCGTGGTTATTTTGTGACTCCGCATATTGTGAAGGATATTCAAGATGCAGAATTGGATAGTACCTATCGGGAGCGTCGTTACACTTCTATTGATCGTTCTTATTATGAAGAAATTGTAGAAGGTATGCGGGCGGCTGTTACGGGAGTTACCGGAAGTGCTACTTGCCGTATAGCCGGAACCATACTGCCGGGTGTAGAAGTCTGTGGAAAGACGGGTACGGCACAGAATCGCGGACATGACCATTCTGCATTTATAGGTTTTGCCCCGATGGACAAGCCGAAGATCGCTATTGCCGTTTATGTGGAGAATGGTGGTTGGGGTGCAACCTATGGAGTACCTTATGGTGCTTTAATGATGGAACAGTATTTGAATGGAAAACTTTCGCCTGCCAGCGAAGAAAGAGCGGAAGAAATGAGTAATCGTGTGATAATGTATGGTGACGAGGAGAGATAGTATATGGAAATCACTGGATTGGGTAACGATCTGTGTTTACTTGATTCTGATTGCATTCGGTTGGTTCAGCGTTTGCGGGGCAAGCTATGATTATGGCGACCGTGACTTCTGGGATTTCTCCACTCGTGCAGGTAAGCAATTGGTTTGGATCATTTGCTCTTTCGGATTGGGGTTTGTGCTGTTGATGCTTGAAGACAGCGTTTATGATATGTTTGCCTATCTGATTTATATAGCACTTGCCATATTGCTTGTGGTCACTATCTTTATAGCTCCTGATACGAAGGGCTCGAGGTCGTGGCTGGTCATGGGACCGGTAAGTTTGCAGCCGGCGGAATTTGCCAAGTTTGCTACGGCACTGGCGCTTGCCAAGTATATGAATTCCTATTCGTTCACCATGAAGAACTGGAAGAATATCCTGATGATGGTTTTTCTTATTCTGTTCCCGATGATACTTATTATCTTGCAGCGGGAGACGGGTTCAGCGTTGGTATATACTGCTTTCTTTTTGGTTCTGTATCGGGAGGGGATGCCGGGTGTAGTTCTGTTTTCCGGGTTGTGCGCGGTAGTTTACTTTGTGGTAGGTATTCGTTTTGATCAGGTGTTTATTGCCGATACGCCGACGCCGATAGGGGAGTTTGCTGTGCTCTCGATGGTCTTGCTGTCTGCGGCAGGAATGGTGTGGGTTTATAAGAAGAAATGGGAGCCGGTACGCAATATATTGTTAGTTACCATTGGAGTGTTGTTAATCGCTTATTTTATATCGGAATATGTGACTCCGTTTAATTTGGTTTGGGTGCAATGGGGACTGTGTGTGCTGGTAGTTGGATACCTTATTTTCCTTTCGTTAAGTGAGCGTCATCTTAGTTATTTCCTGATAGGTATGTTTGCTATCGGTTCTATCGGTTTCTTATATTCCAGTGATTACTTCTTTAATAAAGTATTGGAGCCTCACCAGCAGATACGTATCAAGGTGGTATTAGGCATGGAAGAAGATCTGGCTGGTGCCGGATACAATGTCAACCAGTCGAAGATAGCTATCGGTTCCGGTGGCCTGACAGGAAAGGGATTCCTAAACGGTACTCAGACTAAGCTGAAATATGTACCCGAACAAGATACGGACTTTATTTTCTGTACGGTAGGTGAAGAAGAAGGATTTATAGGTTCTACTGCCGTGCTACTCTTATTTCTTATATTAATACTCCGTCTGATTGCTGTGGCGGAGCGGCAACCGTCTACTTTTGGTCGAGTCTATGGGTACTCGGTCGTTAGTATATTCCTGTTCCACTTATTTATTAATGTAGGCATGGTGCTGGGATTGACACCTGTGATTGGTATTCCGTTGCCATTCTTTAGTTATGGCGGTTCTTCGCTTTGGGGATTCACCATCTTGCTGTTCATCTTCCTGCGGATTGATGCAGGACGTAAAAAGAGACTGTCAGCGTTTTAATTTGATTCCTACATCATTGATACCGGGAAGAACTTCGTCCGGTAGAAGGTGTATAATTTTGAAGCGGTATTCCCCGGCTTTTCCAATACGGATGAAGCCTGCTGGGAGAGTTGATTGATATAACCCACCCCAGCCATCTCCTAACCAAATACCTGCATTGTCAGCAAGTCGCAGCTCCAATGTATCCCGCTTGATATTTGGGACTTCCGGACTGTCATAGTAGATGAGTAAGGGCAAATTCTGATATGGATAATTGTTCCGGTTTCTCACTTCTACGGATACATTGTAGAGTGTAGCGGAGTCTGCAACCGAAACATTGAAGAATAGTGTGTCATTCCGTTGCCAGCCTTCCGTTGGCAGGGATTGAAAAGAATGATATACAGTCTGTTCATCGCAGGCTGTGTAGAAGCTTGCGATGAACAGCAGTATTAAACTCTTCAGGAGAGATGTTTTATTCTTGGGCTGGTTTTTCATTTCCGGCTGGTTTCTCTCCTTGTGGTCTGGGTGGATTGTTGGGTCTGGGACCTCTATCAACACGTTGTCCATCTCCTCGTTCACGATTTTTTTGCTTGTTGCGTCTGACCTGATCGCCTTGTTGTCTGGGTTGGTTCCCCTGTTGCCTTGGTTGCTCGCCTTGTGGTCTGGGAGTACCTTGTGGTCTGGGAGTACCTTGTGGGCGTGGTTCACCTTGTGGGCGTGGTCTGGATTGTTGATCTCCAGGTTGATTCGGATTTCCTTTTTTCTTTTTCTTGCGGTTGTTATTACCGCTGTTTCCATTCCCGCCACCGTTATTTTCTCCGCCATTTTTACCTTTACGACTACGGTCAAAGCGGGTTAAGCTTTCCTGTTCCAACAAATCTATCGGCTTCTTGGGTTCCACTTGGCGTGCTTCTTCTACAAGACTTTCTGGCTTAGTACCCCGTTTGTTCATACCGATGATTTCAAATGCACGCTTACCACTGATTGTTACCAGATTGGCAGGAATGTTTTTGTCGGTAGAGTAGGTTATCTGATTGCTTAGAATATCTGCCTTGAAGAAATAGAAAGTACCGTCTTTGGTTTCCAACTCGATCTCCCTGGAAGGAAGACGTTTCTGAGCTTCCACATAGCAGTCCACTTCATAGTTGAGACAGCATTTCAGTTTGGCACATTGTCCTGCCAGTTTTTGCGGATTGAGAGAAATATCCTGATAACGGGCGGCGCTTGTGGATACTGACACGAAAGAAGTCATCCAGGTGGCACAGCAGAGCTCGCGTCCACAAGGACCAATACCACCGATTCGTCCGGCCTCTTGGCGTGCACCAATCTGCTTCATTTCAATGCGGACATGGAAAGCATCTGCCAATACCTTAATCAGCTGACGGAAGTCTACACGCTCGTCGGCAATATAATAGAAAATAGCCTTGTTGCCGTCTCCCTGATATTCCACATCACCGATTTTCATGTTGAGATTCAGGTTGAGGGCAATCTGTCGGGCGCGTATCATGGTGTTATGTTCGCGTCCTTTGGCTTCATTGTATTTGTCCATATCTACCTGTTTGGCTTTACGGTAGATGCGTTTGATATCAGCCTCAGATTTGATGTTAGCTTTTCGCATTTGTAGCGGAACAAGGCGTCCGGTTAGGGTCACCACACCGATGTCATGTCCCGGTGTTGCTTCTACGGCCACGATGTCGCCCTTTTCAAGAGGTATATGGTTGCTATTGCGGAAATATCCTTTGCGGGTATTCTTGAACTGAACTTCTACCAGATCGCTTTCTTCTCCGTTTCCGGGAATGTCGGCCAGCCAGTCGTAGGTGTTCAGTTGCTTGTCTTGCCTGCCGCAACTTTTGCAGCAGAGACTTCCGCTTCCGTTATGTAGTTTAAATTCCATCACTGTCTATTATACACATCTGACGCTGCCGACGAATAGCCTT
>ENA-UAHM01000300-UAHM01000300.1-human-gut-metagenome-genome-assembly--contig:-NODE-300-length-12561-cov-9.930114_pt1 | contig 12561 bp, 7 predicted proteins | sample MGYA00244408_ERZ654367 | MGnify/ENA primary metagenome ERZ654367 (study PRJEB26926, sample SAMN06164899) | human gut metagenome | biome: ENVO:00009003; feature: ENVO:2100002; material: ENVO:00002003...
TATATGTCGGAAATGGCAAGGTGGTAGAGGCACTTAATGAAAGTCTTGGTGTGGTCTACAGAGATGTGGCAAGCACAGGAAATATTGTTGTGATAGGAAGACCATAACAGGAAATTTGCAGAGAGGGCATAGTCCCTCTCTTAGACTGGAGGTAAGAATGGATTTAAAAGATATGATATTGGTAACAGAAAACGACAGGGGAACAGAGACAAATATGCTGATGGCTCTGGATGATTATAAGAGTTTTATAGCAGTTGATGACATGTCAGAGCTTGCAGAAAATTTGTTGCAGCTTGGAAGGACACTTGGTGAAGCAGATAACTTCACAGAGTATTACAGGGCAGCAAATGTAACTGTATCTGCGAGATTCTGTCTGGATGATATTCAGCTGGGACATTTTCTTCAGGGATTTTATAACGATTCCAAAGAATTTCGGTTTGATAAAGAAGCCAGTTCTTCTGAATGTGTTGCAAAGCTTAAGGAGATTGGAATGACCGATAAGGGCTGGGTGGATGATTTTAACCTGCATTATGAAAGTGTGGACAGATCATTTGAAAGGGGACAGACATTTCATAACTTCAATGACCATGATTACATGGTGCTTGAAGCATTATCACCAAGGAATCTTGTGGTGATGGATATGAAGTCAGGTTCCCTTACAATCGCCCTTGGTGCGACAGAGTATAAGCGTTATCCGAAGGATGGGAAGCCTACAAAGGACAATACCACAATCGGGGTATCGTGGGAGCATGGGATTTATCTTGGTTCCACACTCTCAACCACGAATTTCAAGGCATACAAGAGGGAGTATGGCACACCGGAAAAGATAGAGGATATCTATGATTACAGGGCAAAGCTAAAGCAGAAGTTCTATTTTTATCAGGATATGTCAAAGGATGATGATGTGCCAAAGAAGCTGCAGAATGACTTCCTTCACCAGATGTATGAGGATTTCGGAACGATTGAAGAAGACTGTTTTTACGACAGGCTGGAAGATGGAAAGTACGATGAGGGCTTTAAGGAAAGACAGGTAAAGGAAGAAAAGAGCCGGTGATGAGATTTTTACAGGAGGCGATATCATATGGAACAGGAATTTGATGTTGAGATAAAAGAAGTGCTTTCACGAGTACAGAAAGTAAAGGCAGAGTCGCTTGACGATGCCATCAATAAGGCAATGGATATGTATTATGCAGAGCAGATAGTCCTTGGAGCAGAGGACATGAAGGGAGTTGATTTTGCGCCTATCAGCGAAGGTCAGCTCCCTTCTTCATTAAAAGAAAACGGAGGAAGAGCAAGATGAAAAGTGATTCAACAACAGTAATTAAGAACATGGAGTTTTTGGTAAAGGAACTTCATAAGGAGTGGGACAGATCGGGTGTTACTAAGGCATCCGTTATTATTTCCCTTGAGGAAGTAGATGGTATCAATGATAAGTTAAAAGAGATTATCTGTCAGACACAGAAGTCGGTCGATGAGGATGAGCTGACCTTTAAACAGAGCATTGCAAAATCCAAGGAGTGCTATGTGCTTCTTCGTGTGGTGCGTAAGATTGCAAAGAAAAAGGATAAATGCGAAAAACAGGCAATCGATAATGAATTTGCAATCGAGCTGGATAAGGATGAGTTAAAGCTATTTAAAGGATTGTTTGCAGAGATGTTTAAGTAGAGGAGGACAAAGGTATGGGCGTTGATATGAAGGTCAAAGCGATATACGATTCTGAGATTGGTAACATCACCAGATCAGAAAAGAACTGGAAGGATGTGTTAAAGGTCGCAGGTCAGTTATACCGCTATGAATTTGACAATATCGTTATGGTAACAGCTCAGAGACCTCCGGAAAAAAGCACACTCATGGCAGATTATGATACCTGGAAAAAGGTGGGAAGATATGTAAAGCGTGGTGCGAAAGGCTGCGCCATCTTCCCGTCAAGGGCACTGAATCCACGCATGAGGTATATCTTTGATATCAGTGATACCGGAGGGAAGAATGTTAAGCTGACATGGGACCTTGAGGGAGAAAATCTTAAGGATTATGTGGATTTTCTTGTGTCAGAAGGTCAGATTGAGCAGTACGATAACAGCGACAGGGAGTCTCTAAAAAATATATTAAAACAGTTTACAGGAACAGATGTTTGGCTTATAATAAAAGAAGAGTTCGGAGACCGAATGACCGAGCTCATGCAGCTATCAGGTAGTGTGATAAAGGAAGAAAGTAAGAAACGCAATGGCTTACAGCAGGAAATGGACATGGAGCAGCTTGTATATGCAAGTGTCATGTATGCTGTAGGGACGAGATGCGGATTTGACTTATCTGTGCAAGAACAGGATTTTAGTCAGATCGTAAATATCAAAGACGAAGAGATCATTTACCGTCTTGGTTCCATTGTATGCGATGTCTCCTGTAGTGTTCTTAGAGAATTTAGTCGTAACTTAAAGGCAATCGAGAGCGAAAGGAGAATTGGATATGTTAGAAGAAATGACTTACAAGGAAGTGGACGGACTGCTTTATCCGCAGATAGAGATGCCGGACGAGACGGAGGATCTCACGAAGCTGGGCAAATACGGAAGGATGGCGATGAACTATCTAAAGGAGAACGAGCCGGCAAGATACAAGACGCTGATGAGATTCGGGAAGATGTACGAGAAGATGTCAGCGGTAGAGGAGGAAGCGAATCAGCTGTACGACCAGTTAGAGATGCAGTATCTGGCGAAGCACAAGCCACAGGATCCGTCATCGACAATGGAGATGTGGAAGATAAGAGAGCAGGCGAAGATGCAGGCAGAGGAAGTGGTACTGAATCAGATAGTGATGCGATTCCACTAGAATCAGATGATACAGAACTGAATAGGGAACTTGATGAAATCAATTCATTGGGTGTCAGTAAGGAAGCCGAATATACACAGGCTTCCTTTTTTTTCGACCAGAACGGGCAGGCAAGCATTGGCACCATTCATACTGAGGACGAAAACAATAATCAGTTTATGCGTCAGTTCGAGCAGGACAGAAAAGCTGCATTAGCAGGTAAATACAATTACCTGAATCCCAAAAAGTCTGCAACAGTACCAGGTGAGTATATCAAACAGGTGCTTATGAGAGGTACAGGTTTTATCGGTGGTAAGGGCAGGGTATGCAAGATTTTTGAAACAGAGATTGATGCAGGAACCAGAGCAAAGCGTATCAAAGCAGAATATGGTCAGGGAGGTGCAGGCTGGCCGGTTGACGGACTGGGACTGCACGGATATGACACATTTCATGGGAACGGACTGCGTTTTCAGTGGCGAGATGAGGATGGAGAGGTTGAAGGATATGTTTCGTGGAAAGATATCGAAAAAGAGCTTGGTGTCCTTATTCTTACAGGGGAATACCAGCCTGAGACACCTCGTATTGATGAGCTTGCGATGGACGGACTCCGTGAGGATGATGAGGTCATTGATGCCGAATACCGGGAAGTGGAACCGGAAGAGACAGAATCAGAGATTGATGATTATGCAATACCGGATGAGCCGGAGAGCTATGCTTCTAACAGAGATTATGTAAGTGCAAAAGGCATGACACCACAGGAAACTGCCGATGAAGACCGCATGGTAACACAGGCAGAATATGGTGCCGAGATAGAAGCTGAAACATCTGAAAAAGATCCATCAGAGCTTAAGTATATTACACCGATTGATTATGCCAAGCGTATTGAGGAGCTTGATGAAGACCTGCGTGATGCGGCGGAGATTCTTGTAACAGATTGCAGCTGCTACACTCCGTTTAGGGCATTCCTTATGGATGTGGTGCAGTCTGATTTTGCATTTATGCCAAATAAACTTGACCTTATCAGGGATATTGCATTAGGGACAGATAATGCAGAAAGAAAAGCATATTCCAACAATAAGTATGGTCTTGTGGAGTACTCAATCAGAAGCGGATATGTGAAGATCAGCTATAAGAACAGGAATGGTGTGCGTAAAGAAGGTGCTCTCGATTGGCGTGAGTTATATGAAATCTTATCTTATATGGTAAAACAGCCATTTTACTGCGGAGAAGACCAGAAGAAGTATTATCAGGAGACAAAGCAGAAGGCTGACAGGGATAAGATGAATCCGGTCTATAAGAGATTCTTTGATATCGAGGATAGTGTAAAAGCCAATCGTCTTGAAACCAGGGAAAGAGCAATAGCGAATGGCTGGGAAACCAAGATTGATGAGAATGGACATGTGGTTTCAGATGATGCAGTATCAGTATCTGTGGATGATATTCAGGCTGATACAGAATCACAGGAAACTGTAGATTTTACACCAAAGCAGGAACCAGTACAGCAAGTAGAAAGTCTTGAAAATGAGAAGAATGTTGCCGGGCAGACGAAACACAATTTCCACTATAACCTCTGGGAAATGGAAAAAGGCGGTGCTAAGACCAGATACCAGTGGAATATGGATGCAATCCGCACTCTAAAGCAGATTGAATCAGAAAACAGGCTTGCCACACCGGGGGAGCAGAAAGTTCTGTCGAAGTTTGTCGGATGGGGCGGACTGTCACAGGCATTTGACGAGGAAAACGCAGGTTGGAGCAAAGAATATGCAGAGCTGAAAGACCTTTTATCTGATGAGGAATACAGTGCTGCAAGGGCAACAGTAAATAACGCCTTTTATACTTCACCGGAGATTGCCATGTGCATAAATTCGGCACTTGTCCAGTTTGGTTTCAGAGGCGGCAATGTATTAGAGCCATCTATGGGTATCGGTAACTTCTTTGGAAGTATGCCGGCACCTATGCAGAGAAGTAATCTGTATGGGGTGGAGCTTGACAGCATTTCAGGAAGAATTGCAAAGCAGCTTTATCAGAATGCCAATATCAGTATCACAGGATTTGAGAATACCACATATCCGGATAACTTCTTTGATGTGGTTGTCGGAAATGTGCCATTTGGTGATTATAAGGTATTTGATCCAAAGTACAACAAGTATAACTTCCGTATCCACGATTATTTTCTGGCAAAAGCACTTGATCAGGTAAGACCGGGAGGCATGGTTGCAGTAATCACCACAAAGGGAACACTTGATAAGGCAAATCCTACTATCCGAAAGTATCTGGCTGAAAGAGCAGAGCTTGTGGGAGCAGTAAGACTTCCGAATACTGCATTTAAAGATAATGCAGGAACCGAAGTGACAGCAGATATCCTGTTTTTGCAGAAGAGGGAGAGAAAGATTGATATTGAACCTGACTGGGTACACCTTGGTGTAACTGAGAATGGCATTGCAGTCAACTCTTATTTTGCAGAGCATCCGGAGATGATGCTTGGATCTATGGAATATGACACAAGGATTTACGGACAGGACAGCAGATATACAGTCTGTGTGAATAATGATGAGAACTTCAATATGTATGAGACTCTCAATAAGGCTATCGGTAATATCAAAGCCCAGATGACAGATTTTGAGAGAGTGGCAGATGAGGCGGAGCAGACGGAGGAAGTTATCCCGGCTGATCCGGATGTGAGAAACTACACTTACACATTTTTTGAAGGAAAACTCTATTACAGGGAAAATTCCGAGATGGTAAAAAAAGAAGTATCACAGACTGCCGAGGAGCGAATCCGAAGCCTTGATGAAATCAGACAGATAACAAGAGAGCTGATTGATATCCAGATGGATGGCTGCAGCGAGGAGGAGCTTTCTGATAAGCAGAGACTTCTTAATGTAAAATATGATGCCTTCGTAAAGCAGTATGGAGCCATTACTTCAAAAGCAAACAGAATAGCATTCAGGGATGACAGCGATTATCCACTTCTTTGCAGTCTTGAGGAAGTAAACGAAGATGGGGAGGTGAAAAAAGCGGATATGTTTTATAAGCAGACGATTAAGGCAAAGACAGTCATAGACAGAGTGGAGACCGCTGTGGAAGCATTAAATGTATCCGTCAATGAATTTGGATATGTAAATCTTGCCTATATGCTTTCTATCTATGAGCCGGATATTACAAATGCAAAGGAAGAACTTGCAGAAAAGTCCGGACAGACAGTGGATGAGATAACGCTAAGTGATGATGCATTAGCAGAGATTAGAAGGGCAGTCCTTGTGGAAGAGCTGGACGGACTGGTTTTCCTAAATCCAGACCGCTACAACGAGAACAATCCCGACATCGGCTGGGAGACAGCAGACGAGTATCTTTCGGGAAATGTGAGAGACAAACTTCGTGTAGCAAAGGCTATGGCGGCTGATACAGACAATCCGCAGGCAGAAAGATTTGCAGGAAATGTGGCAGCACTTGAAAAGGTGCAGCCGGAATGGATTGAAGCCTCGGATATTGATGTAAAGATTGGTACGACATGGATTGAGTCGCTTGATTATGAGCAGTTTATCTATGAGCTTCTCAATACGCCAAGGCGTGCAAGGGCAGTCAGAAGCCAGTTTTACAATACAGGCATTCAGGTACACTTAAATAAGATGAGCATGGAATGGTTCATCGAGAATAAGAGCATGGATAAGCATTCAGTGGCAGCTACTAAGACTTATGGTACAAGCCGCATGGATGCTTATTCTATTTTTGAGGATACGCTGAATCTTAAAACTGTAACAGTAAGGGACAGGATTGATGACGGAGATGGCAGGTATCATTATGAAGTCAATAAGAATGAGACAATGCTTGCAAGGGAAAAGCAGAACATGATCAAGGAGAAGTTCAAGGAATGGCTGTTTGCAGAGCCGGAGCGAAGACAGAAATATGTGGAGTATTACAACGAGACATTCAATAACATCCGTCTGCGTGAGTATGACGGAAGCCACTTACAGTTTCCGGGAATGAATCCTGCGATTGAGCTAAAGCCTCATCAGAAGAATGCGGTGGCAAGAATCCTTCTCGGAGGAAACACACTGCTTGCACACTGTGTCGGTGCCGGAAAGTCCTTTGAGATGATGGCTGCCTGCATGGAGCAGAAGAGACTTGGACTTGCCAATAAGACAATCATGGTTGTTCCAAAGCCACTTATCGGGCAGACTGCATCAGAGTTTTTAAGGCTTTATCCGTCAGCAAATATCTTAGTTGCCACAGAGCGTGATTTTGAAAAGAGCCGCAGAAAGCAGTTTGTCTCAAGGATTGCGACAGGCGACTATGACTGTATCATCATGTCGCACTCGCAGTTTGAGAAAATCCCAATCTCCGCAGAGAGAAAGGAGCGGATGCTTAACGAGCAGATTGATGAAATCAGCTATGCGATTGATGAGATGAAGGAGCGTAATGGAGAAAGATGGACTGTAAAACAGATGGAAAGCCAGAAGAAAAAGCTGGAGGAACAGCTGAAATCTCTATCTGATGAGAGCAGGAAGGATGACCTCATTACCTTTGAGGAGCTTGGTGTAGATTCTATCATGGTAGACGAGGCACATAATTTTAAGAACCTTGCGATTTTTTCCAAGATGAATAATGTGTCAGGTATCAGCAGCAGTGGAGCGAAGAAGTCAACGGATATGCAGCTTAAATGCCAGTATTTGTCTGAGATAAATGATGGCAGAGGCATTGTGTTTGCGACAGGTACGCCAATATCCAATACCATGTGTGAGATGTATGTCATGCAGCTTTACTTACAGAAAGCGGCACTTGAAGAGATGGGGATTTATCACTTTGATTCCTGGGCAGCGAACTTTGGTGAAGTGACAACAGCACTGGAGCTTACTGTAGAGGGAAGCGGTTTCCGTTTTAAAAGCAGATTCAATAAGTTTACGAATCTGCCGGAGCTTATGAATATCTTTCGTGAAGTAGCAGATGTGCAGACCGCAGACATGCTTGACCTTGATGTGCCGGCTCTTCGTGGCGGCAAGCCTATCATAGTGGAGTCAGAGCCTGACTGGTATGTAAAGCAGGTTATGGAAGACTTTGTTGTGAGGGCAGAGCGTATCAGAGGTGGTGGAGTTGATCCAAGTGTGGACAACTTCCTAAAGATTACTCATGAGGCAAGATTACTCGGAACAGATGCAAGGCTGATTGATAAGGACGCACCAAATAATCCAGATGGAAAGCTCAATAAGGTAGCGGAGAATGTATGGAAAGAATATGAGAAAGGAAATGCCAACGGTCATATAGGCTGCCAGCTTATTTTTTCGGATATCGGCACACCGGGACCGGATAAGGATTTTACCATCTACGATTATCTGAAGGAAACACTGATACAGTATGGTATTCCGGCAGAGGAGATAGCATTTATCCATGATGCAAAGACCGACGCACAGAGGGATGCACTATTTAAGGAAATGAGAACAGGTAAGAAAAAAGTGCTTATAGGTTCTACAGATAAATGTGGTACTGGCGTTAATGTTCAGACACATCTGGTTGCAATGCATCATGTGGACTGTCCTTGGAAGCCAAGCTCCATTGAACAGAGGGAAGGACGAGGCATCAGGCAGGGCAACGAAAATGAAGAGGTGGCAATCTATAGATATGTCACCAAAGGAACTTTTGATGCATACAACTGGTCGCTTGTTGAAAATAAGCAGCGATTCATCAGTCAGGTCATGACAAGCAAGGCTGTAAGCCGAAGCTGTGAGGATATCGATGAGGCAACACTTTCCTATGCAGAGATTAAAGCGGTTGCCACAGGCAATCCTTTAATCAAGGAAAAGATGGAGATTGACAATGATGTCCAGAGATTAAAGCTCTTAAAGGCATCCTATGACAATCAGAGATATGGATTGCAGGATAACTTTATGATTAAGTACCCGAAGCTTATTAAGACAGCAACAGAAAAGCTTGCCAATGTAAGAGAAGATGTAAAGGCAAGGGATAAAGAACTGATTGATAATCCGGAATTTTCCATTACCATAGGCAAAGCAACCTACACAGAGCGTGTGGATGGAGGAACGATGATGCTTGAAGCAATCAGCAAATGTAAGACCGGAGAGACAACTATAATCGGCAAGTTCCATGGATTTGAGCTGCTTGTGGAAAAGAACTTCCTTGGTATCAATTATATGGTGCTTCGTGGAAAGACTGAGTACAAGGCAGAACTTTCCACAAGTCCGGTCGGCAGCATGGTAAAGCTGGAAAACCTGTTCAATGGACTCCATGAGAACATTGATTTCTTAGAAAAGAAGATTGAGCAGTACCAGAATGACCTTGAAGCATCAAAGGCAGAGTATGACAAGCCATTTGCATACAGCAAGGAACTGGAAGAAAAGCTGTCAAGGCAGTGTGAACTGAATGCCCAGCTTGACCTTGAGAACGCAAAGGCTGTGGATGCAGACCTGAGCGGACCGGAGGAAGAAAGAGAAGCTGATGACAGAATGGAATCTGCAGCAATTGTAGCAGAGGATAAAGGTGCTTATCCAGCGGACAGAGAGGGCAGAACACGATAGGAGAGTGAATAATATGAGCATAAGAAAAGTGGTCGCAGGACTACTGATTACAGCAGGGATTGCCATTATGGCAGTCCCTTTTTTCTGGCGGGCAACCGGAGAAAAACAGACAGAACAGCTCATAAGTGAATTTGAGCAGACATTGGAGGATGATTACGATGAAGAAACAGATGTGGAGGAAGAGCAAACCTCCATTAGTGAAGAGGATGAAGCCATTCTTAAAGAAGGCGGTGTTATCGGCATCATTGAGATACCGGGCTTAGATATCAGGTATCCGGTAATGGAAGGAACTACAAGTAAAGTGCTTAATGCCGGGATAGGTCATATGGAAGAAACAGCAGGAATCGGTGAGAGTGGCAACTGTGTGTTATGCGGTCACAATGGCAGCAGATATGGCACATTTTTTACACCACTAAATCAGATTTCCATAGGAGATGATGTGACAATTATCGACAAAAACGGACAGACTCATATCTATGAAGTAACAGACACAGAGGTGGTAAATCCTTATGACAACAGCATTAAGACACAGGGAGAGGAAAAGGAATTAACTCTTTTTACCTGTTCACAGAAGGGTACTATGCGTTTTGTGGTCAGATGCAGATATAAGGAGGCAGGTGTGGATGAATAAAAGATACCGGTTAGGTGAGATAGAAGAGGCAGTAGCAGAAATGGAAGAGCGAATTGACATCGAGGATGATATTGCTGAGATTGATGATGACTTTCAGATAGTCGTAAGCGGCTGGTCTGTGTATGTCGAAAGCCTGAATCTGACACTCAGACAGGGAATAGCCTGTGTATGGGATGCAGAGGAAGGATTATTTATGCCTGATTTTGATGTGACCATCGTGTATGAGGGGAACATTGAAACACAGGAGTGGCTCTACTATGAGCAGGACGGAATGGTCGTTACACTTGGCAACTGGCTTAATGGCAGATTGTCTTGTGAACAGATAGAACAGCTTTGGTGTGAGCTTATCATACCGGAGCAAAACAAAGAACAAAAAGAAAGCGAGGAATAGCATATGAAGTATTCAATTAAGGTAAACGAAGTAAGGGCAAAAGAGGGCAGCAACATCAAGGGATTTGCAACAGTAGTATTTGGTGATTCATTTAAGATCACCAATATTGCAATCCTTGAGAATAAGGACAAGGGAGAGCTTTTCGTATCAATGCCAAGATACCGCTCCAATGAGCGTGATGAAAGCAACGGTGTGATCTATAAGGATGTGTGCAATCCTATTACAGCAGAGTTTCGTGAGGAACTCTATACCAATATTCTTGATGCCTATGCAAGAATCAAGGAACCGGAGAAAGAGGAGACACAGAAGCAGGACAGAACACAGGAAATGCCAGAGTTTTCCGTAACTGTGACACCTTATGAGAGGAAAGGCAGTAACATCAAAGGACTTGCCCGTATTTACTTTGAAAACAGTTTCATCGTAAATAACATCAATATCGTGCAGGGTAAAGAGAAAATATTTGTATCAATGCCTTCTTATAAGACAAAGCAGGTGGACGAGCAGGGCAAGCCAATCTATCAGGATGTCTGCTATCCGGTTACAAAGGATTTCAGGGAAAAACTCTATAATGAGATTATCTCTGAATATGAGAAAGCAAAGGATAAGAGCAACGAAAAGGCAAGAGAAAGTGCAGAGAAACATCATGGCAATCCCGATAAAGAGAAGGACAAAGAGGCGACGCCCTTTCGATAATCAGTAATCAGAGTACAGGGGCGGCCAAGGCTGCCCCTTTTACAGAATGGAGGAAACAGAATGGATATGGAAGCAGGAAAAACACTTACCAATGAGGAGGTTATAAGGGAACTTCTCGAATTACTAAAGAAAAATGCCATGAAAGAGAAGGCAAACGATGTATTTGAGATATGCAGCTATGTGGACGGACTGGAGAAAAAGATTGATTCCATGACGGAAGAACTCACCAACATGCAGAACCAGATCAAAGAAATGCAGGAAGATACACTTGTCAATAATGCAAAAAAGGCATTGTCAGAAGCACAGGAGCGACTTAATACCAGATGTGAGCAGATAAAGTCACAGGTATTAGAAGTGAAAGAACAGGTCAAATCTACTGCTAAGGGCATAGTCGAAGAAGCAAAGGAAAAGGGAAGAGCTGCATTATACAGGGTATCTGAGTTCTTAGGAATTAAGAAAAGATTTCTGGATATTCGAGAGAATGTAAGAGGTGCAATCAAGACCACAGATAAGGATATAGCAAAGACAGCACTTCTTGCAAAAGGATTTCGTGAAGCAGGGCAGACAGTAGCCAATGCATTCCGCACTTTTGCTGACAAGCCGGAGGTGGATTATTCTCAGAAAGAGCAGAAACATCCCATTACAAAGGCAGTACTTGCTCCGATGAAAGCAGTGAAAAAGATGCTTGTATCAATGGAACTTCATTTGGATGCATCTATTGATAAGCTGGATAATCTGGCTATGAATGTGCAGCTTGATAAGGAAAAGCATATGGAGAATGCGAAAGCACAGGAACAGACAGAGCCGGAGAGGGCAGAAGCTGAGCGAGTAGAAGCAGAGGTTGTATATTCACCGATGGTCGCTGAGCCGCAGGAGTATCAGTATAATGCAGATGCATTTGAGGCTAGAGATGCGGATGAGGTGAAGCAGGAAGCGGCATATAAGGAAGTTTCGAAGGTAAGGGAAGATAAAGCCAGATAGATTTGAGGACGTGGGAGAGATTCTGCGTCCTTTTTTAATGCGGATAAATATGATAGATGTTATAATGTGAAAAGATAAATGCGAAACATGCGTTATATTAGCAAAAGTTGTTAATTATATAAAGGTGGGAGAAATTTGGCAAAAAGTAAAAAAACAAAAATACATAAAAAGATAGATGGTCAGCTTTTACAGCTGAATAAAAAGTTTAGTGATCTCAAGATGAAACAGAAGGATAAGATTACAGGCTGGGTGTATGAAGAATACAGAAAGTATGTAACAGAGTATGATAAAGTACCTGATTTACTAGCAGATGAGCAGATTGTTGAAGTTGTAATTGATAAGATAAATGAGGCACAAATCTGGATACCTGAAGGAGAGATATACGATTATTATCGAAGAAAGAAACCACAACTTCAAAGACGGCTGGATAATGAAAAGGTAATTAAGTTTAAATCCTATGTCAGCTTTTATAAAAGTATTGTTGATCAGGACAGGGCATCCGTTGTTATATGCAATCTCAAACATGAGATTAT
>ENA-UAHM01000324-UAHM01000324.1-human-gut-metagenome-genome-assembly--contig:-NODE-324-length-11950-cov-3.062968_pt1 | contig 11950 bp, 9 predicted proteins | sample MGYA00244408_ERZ654367 | MGnify/ENA primary metagenome ERZ654367 (study PRJEB26926, sample SAMN06164899) | human gut metagenome | biome: ENVO:00009003; feature: ENVO:2100002; material: ENVO:00002003...
AGGTCGTAATTCTCTTCCAGATACAGCCGGATGTACTTCATATCCGTGTCGGTCATGGAGGCGCTTGGGCTTCGGTCGTAGCCGATGGGCTTGACAACGTCGGTGCGGTCGGTCAGCAGATTGTAGGCAATCGCGCCGGAGAGCAGCGGATCGTGCTGAAACACCGTCAGGCAATTCTTGATACTGTTGCGGACACCGCCTTTTTCCGTGGTGTCTAACATGGCTTTGACTTCTTCAACGCTCATCGGCTGTGCCATGCTGCCTGCCTGCATTTTGAGCTGCTGCTTCATCTGCGGCGGCAAGCTCTGCCATTCGCTGCTCAATTTTCCTCACTTCCTCTCCATATTCGATCACAACGGATGCCCGCGCCTGTATATCCCCGCACAGCAGCTCGTCCAGCAGATATTCAACCAGCGAGAGCTTCTGCAATGCCTCCACAAAGCGCGGGTGATAGCCGTTCTCTGGCGTTTGCGGGGCATAATCCTCTTTCCAGCGGCATAACAGCTGGTAATAGTCCAACAGCACACGGGAGCAATAGCGTTCCATGTGCTGATAATTTTGCTCGTCGGTATTCTGTTGTCGTGGCCTATTTGTCTTGCCCGCGCTATCCTCATACGGAATGGCAAAATCCTGTGCCAGCAGAATTGCTGCCTCCTTGCTGCCGATCCCGCGAAGCTGGGAAACGAAGTCGATTACATCCCCGGTAGCCCCGCAGCCAAAGCAATAGAAATAATCCCTGTTCAGCTTCATGCTGGGATGCCGGTCATCGTGGAAGGGGCAGCAGATCATATCGCCCCGGTTGACCTTACAGCCGTAGTATTCGGCGGCCTGCTTCACGGTGACAGCGGATTTTACAGTTTCAAATAAATTCATAGGCTTTGTCCTCCATTATTTATTGACGGTATCTGCCCGTCTGCCTGAATATACGGGGAAAAAGCCTATAAACCGAAAAATCCGCTAAAAGTGCAAGAAATGAAAAAACGCCGCCCTGAAATCTTGCAAAAATGCAAGACCTCAGAGCGGCGAAGCCAGCGGAAAGCATTTGCCCGCGCTGGTTTTATCAGGTATAATGGATAAAGAGAGTTTTCAGAAGAGAGGTGCGTCACATGGAGGGAGCCTATCTGCCCGGCAATATCCGGCAGCGGATGCAGGAGCTTATGAAGGAACATAAAATTACCCAGGCACAGCTGGCGACCCGCATCGGCAGCACCGAGAGCGCCATCAGCCGGTTTGTCAGCGGTAAGACTGATAAGATCAGCACAGAACATTTGCTCCGCATTGCGAAAGTGTTTGAAGTCTCCACAGATTTCCTGCTGGGGGAAGTCAACACGCCCGACCGGACAAATTTTGATATTGAAGAACTGGGCCTGTCGGTGCAGGCGGCGCGGAATCTGTACACCGGAAAAGCCAATGCAGAGATCGTCAACCGCCTTTTGGAAAGCCCTCGCTTTGCAGAAGTCACCTATATGATTGAGCAATATTTTGACGATACGCTGGCCGCCGGTTTCGCCGGACAGAACCAGATGCTTACTACTCTCAGCGCCATGCTGCGCCGAAACAATAAAACAGACGCTGCGGTGCAGGCGGCCAGAACTGTCAACCGGCAGAAAGTTCCCGTATATCAGGCAGACCTGACGATGATACAGAACACATTTATGGCGGCGCTGCGGGAAGTGAAGAAAGAGATCGGCAACGATTTCACAGCAGCGCAGTCCTTGACCAAGGGCATCACTCAGCAGATGTTTACCGAACTCACCAAAGGGGCGGATGTTCATACTCCGACCATCACGCCCGAAATGATTTCCGCCGCCGTCACCCAGAGCGCAGCGGGGATGGACGGTGTGCAAAAGGAAGCATTAGACAAGTTCGGTCAGGCGCTGACGGAATTTCTCCAATCCACCTTAGACCACGCGCAGGAGAAGCAAAATGCCGACCCGGAGCAATGAGCAGCTGTGCAGACTGGCACAGAAAGGGGATACGGCTGCCCGTGACATTCTGCTGGAAAAGAATCTGGGATTCATCCGAAAAATTGCGCTGGAGCAATACCGAAACATGGGGCTGGATGAAAATGATATTGGAATTGATTTGGATGATTTGATGCAGGAGGGAAGTATCGGCCTGCTGAACGCGATCCCTTTGTTTGATGCCGGACGGGGCATGAAATTTCTGACCTATGCAGCACCGGCGCTCCGCAACGCCATGACGGACTGCATCCGCGCCGCCCTCGGTTTATTTGAGCAACGGATGGTGGATAAGAAAGACGGCCCCGGCTTCCAGAGAGTATATCTGGATGACGTTCTCTCAGAGGATGAACGGATGCTGCGGATCGAAGCCATAGCCGACCCTCACACCCAAACGCCGGAGCAAATCTATATCCAAAAAGAGCAGCTGATAGAATTGTATGCGGCGCTGGACAAGCTGACAGCCAGAGAGCAGACCTATCTGCTGTACCGCTATGGCTTTACCGATGGAATCGAGCACCCGCTGATCGGCGCGGCGCTCCATTTCCATCTCAGCGAGAGCTGGACAAAGAAGGTGGAGGGCGAGGCGATGGACAGCCTGCGCGGAAAGCTGCCGTGGTGGTTCTGATACGATGGGAAGCAGCGGCTGACGGGGGCTTTGATATACCTTTGTTCCGCAAATGACACGGCTGACAGACAGTGCTTGCCCGCACCGCCTGCCAGCCTTTTTCTGTCGCTTATGCTGCCCCGCAAGGGGCAACCTTTCCCGCCAGAACGCCGCAACTGTGGCCACACTTTTCAGGGTGTGCTACAATTCCGGCTGCCATCTGCTCCACAAAGGTATAACACACTAGACTTTCCTACGGAAAATCGTGTGCCACGAAACCGCCGGTTTCTTTGGATTCTTCCGGTCAAAGGGGAACACTATCCCCTCTGAACACCCCAGACAAAGGAGAACGCTGTTCCCTTTTGGAATCCCCTTGCCAATAGGGATGCTACCGCCCTATTGAATGATTTAGATAAAAAACAAAATAAAGCATAGTTCGCCAGCACACCGCTATTCTGTCATTACCTTACACAGACATCTTGTAACTTTTTCGTTAAGCCTATTGACTCTGATACTTCGGAAGAGATATAATATAGTTGCTACTTAGCGAGCCTAAATAGCAAAGCTAAAGAGAGGCGACGATATGAATAACAAATATGTCCAGCAATTCAAAAAAGGCTCTCTGGAAATGATACTTTTATGCCTAATCGGACGCAAGGAGACTTATGGATATGAAATTATAACTGAATTGAACAATAGTGCGTCTGTTTTGGGATATGCGAAAGAGGGAACCATTTACCCCATTTTGTATCGTTTGCAGGAAGCAGAACTAATCAAATGCCGATTGGCTCCGGCTGCGGCAAATGGCGGCTCAAAAAAGTATTATTCTTTAACGGATAAAGGCAGGAATGTACTTGATGAACTAATCTTATTTTGGTCAAGCTATGAAAACTGCGTAAACGGCTTTATAGAAAGTTATCAACAAGCGAGGGTATCCAAATGAAAGAACAATATATCAAACAGGTTGAAAAGGAACTATCTTTACCACGCAAAATGAAAAAAGAGGTTGTACGTGACTTGAATGAAGTTTTTGCGTCTGCTATGGAGCATGGAGAAACAGAGCAGCAGATTATCCAGCGTTTGGGGACGCCAAAAGAATTTGCAGACAGCACCGCAGAACAGTTTGGCATTGATAACACCAAATCGAAAAAAAGGAACGGTATCATTTCTACTCTTGCTGCGCTTGTTATCGCGGCTGCTGCCTTTTCGGTATATGCTGTTACACAATCAGGAAAAGTACCAGAAGGAGCAATCGGACAAGCCGACGCGACAACAAATATATAGATTGAGGGCGCGTTTGCCTTTGATATTTCGCAAATCCTTTTGGCTATTGGGTTTGCAGCAACAGCTATTGCTCTTTTGTTAATTATCCGAACCATACACAAAAACAGGAGGTAACCAATGAAGAAATATATTTCTGTATTCACAATCATGATTATGATTTTTTTGGCTGCGTGTTCTAATCAAAATACCTCATCTACACCGACAAGCAATGAGAACAATACGCAATCTAATAGTGTTACAAAATTGGACGAGGGTGTTTGGCCTGAGAATGAGTACACAGAGGGGCTTCCTGTTGCGCCTGGTACGGTTGCATGGGCTACACTTGATACAGAACATGAGAATTGTAATATCAACCTTACCGGTATTAGCGAAAACGACTATAACGAGTATATGGAGCTTTTGAACCAAGAAGGCTTTTCCGTAATTGAAAATGTGTCAGAGGAAATCGAGGGAGAAAACTATGTTTCTATCGGGACACTTTTATCAAACGACGAAAAGTGGTTAAGTATCAGCTACATACCCAATAGTCTAACTATCTACATTTCCTTTGACAATAACTGAAAGAGATCACGGAATAGCAAAGCCAGCCGAGCCAGTCAACGGTCAAGATGAACGGCGCAAGCGCCGCCGTTGACAGCCCCGCCCGCCTTTGCAGATAGGCAATCAAGGGGCGACAGCAAGGAGTGCTGCCGCCCACAGTATTATCAGAGAGGGAGAATTCTATGAGAAATCGGATTGTAAAAGTGACAGAAGTTGTAGTCAGAAGCGCTTTTTACATCATCTCAAACTATGTATTTGTTAGCATGGGACTATCATTTCATACTCAATGGATTTCAATTCTATTTTTGCTTTCAATGGTATGGTCTACTATTGATTACGGAAAGTCCATAAATGAAATAATCGAAAAAAAGGTAATTGCTGAAATACTATGTATATGTTGCATTGCACTGAGTATAGCGATGGCATATTTTGTGGGATATATTCAAGGAGCATTCGTTTCCCTCTGAAAATACAGGGCCACAACTTTCCGCTTAATATATCAGTATGGAACAAGTTATCAAAAAGTCATGAATGCTCGTAGCTCACCGGCCCGGCCAGCAAAAGCAGTAAATCTGAAATTGATTTACTGCTTTTTTGCTCAATAGACTCTTAAATCATCTGAAAATATTTCAACGCATCCCTGATCGCCGCTTCCTTCTCCGGCGGACATTTTGGCACTTTGGCATCTTCCTTCTTTGACAGGTTATAATTTTGCCCCACATCCAGCCCGCACTTGCGCTTTATCTGTGAGATGTACAGGGAAGATACCTTCAAACCGGTATGCTCCAACACATACGCCTTGATCTGCTCATAAGTCGCGCCCTTCTGGAAGCCGGACATATCCATATCTTCCAGCGAGAACTCCACCCGCACCTTCTTTGAGTCGATTTCTCCCTTGGAAAGCAAAACAACCGTCTCCACATGCACCGTCATGCCGAACTGGTCCACACCACGGACTTTTCGGATCTCATAGCCTCCATCGCAGAGGATCTTCAGGTCTCTGGCGAGGGTGGCGGAGTCGCAGCTGACGTATACGATGCGTCCGGGTTGCATGCGGAGCATGGTGTTTAAGCAGGCATCGTCACAGCCTTTTCTTGGTGGATCGACAACGATGACATCCGGATGGAGCATTTCATCGGAAGATGCTTCTGTAGTTGCCTTTTCGTAGAATTCCGGCAGGACTTCCTCTGCTTTGCCCACGAAAAACTCAGCATTTTCAATATGGTTTCTCTTTGCATTCTCTCTGGCATCGTCGATGGCCTGGGGGATGATCTCCACGCCACACACCTTTTTGGCTTTGCCCGCCAGGAAGAGAGAGATGGTTCCGATACCACAGTAGAGATCCCAAACGGTCTCTTTTCCGGTCAGTCCCGCATATTCCAGTGCCAGGCTGTAAAGCTTCTCGGTCTGTATGGGATTTACCTGATAGAAGGAGAGAGGAGAGATTTTGAAGGTTAATGCATCCCCGGTATAAGGGTAATTTTCTTTCTGCATGTCCCTTACGTGGATCGTATCCTCAATGGTGCTCTCACCCCAGAGATTATGGATCATGGTACCCATGATCACATTGGTTTTCTCGGCATTGATACTGACTGACACACTTGTCATACCTTGGATTTTTGCCAGTGCAGCCAGTAATTCTCCCTGATTTGGTAAAAACTCATTCGTATTCTTCTGTACTCCGGCAGTAGGGTATGACATTTTTGTCATTTTCTTGTTAATGACCAGACATACCATCAACTGTCCACTGGTGAAGCCTTTCCTGATCAATACATGACGTACCAGACCCTTGCCAGTGACTTCGTCATAGGCAGTTACTTTATTTTTCCGCATATAGGAGAGTATGGTTTCGAGGATCTGCTGATTCTCAGAAGCACCAAGGGCGCAGTCTGTATTGGCAATGATGGTATGGGTGCGTCCGGCATAGAAACCGGTGATAACATTACCGTCTCTATCAGTTCCTATGGGGTACTGCGCTTTATTACGATAGTGGAAGGGTTCCTCCATGCCTACAATAGGCTGCATGCGTTCATCAATGTATTCCGCATCGAACCCACCGATCCGGATCAGATTGTTGCGGATCTTCTGTTCCTTGAAATGCAGCTGCTCAGAGTAGGAAAGTGCCTGCAACTGGCAGCCGCCGCACTGTCTGTGGTATGCACATTTCGGTTCTACACGAAAAGGAGAAGGCTGTAACACCTTCTCTAATCTGGCATAAGCGTAGTGCTTTTTACTTTTTATGATCTTGGCTTCCACCTGATCGCCGATAACGGCATCTTTGATAAAGAGGGTAAAACCGTCTACTTTACCGATTCCTTCTCCGTCACTTCCCATATCCTCTATGGTCAGCGTTACACGATCATTTTTCTTATATTCCATAAATATCCTTATGCCTTTCCGTAGCCTACAAATTTTCCGGTACTTCAGTACCGTGTACTTCCAATATTGCTTACATCAGTCCCTTGTACTTTGGTACACTGTGCAGGCACAAATTTACGTGTGAAAAACTTTCTCAGGAAAGTTCCTCTGCCAGTTTTCCAATTTCTTCTTTGTTCTGCGCATTCATAGCCGACTTGATGCTTACTTTTGTCTCTGTAAATGTCAGATTTTTACTCTTTTCAAACATTCCCAGAATCAACTTGCCTGTCATGGGTGCCCAGGTGCCGTTCTCAATGATTGCCACCTTACGATTCTGGTAATTACGCTCGGTCAGACCTTCGATAAAACTGCGCATGCAGGGGAAGAGGTCTCCATTATAAGTAATACCCGCCAGCACCAGTCTGTCATAACGGAAAGCATCGGCAACAGCTTTTGCTTTATCGCATCTTGCCAGGTCATACAGTACTGTTTTCTGTCCTTTTTCCTGTAAAACATCCGCCAGATACTCCGCAGCATTTCTGGTATTGCCATAGACAGAAGCATAAGCAATTACCACTCCGGATTCTTCCGGCTGATAGGAAGACCACTTATCATATTTTTCCAGATAGAATCCCAGATTCTCCTTAAGTACCGGACCGTGAAGAGAGCAGATGGTCTGAATGTCCAGTCCTGCCGCTTTTTTCAGAACCGCCTGTACCTGGGGACCATATTTTCCGACAATACCGATATAGTAGCGGCGGGCTTCATTCGCCCATTCTTCCTCTACGTCCAAAGCACCGAATTTACCGAAACCATCTGCCGCAAACAGTATTTTCTCGGTTGCTTCATAAGTCATCATAACCTCCGGCCAATGCACCATGGGAGCATAGACAAAATGCAGGCTGTGCTGTCCAAGCTCCAGGACACCATCATTCGCCGCAACGATGTGTTGTTCCGCAGGTAATCCCTGCACGGCGAAAAACTCCGGGAAAAACTGTTCCATGAACTGGAATCCCTTCGCTGTGGATACCACTGTGGTTTTGGGATATTTTTTTAAGAAAGCAGGAATGCTGGCGGAATGATCCGGCTCCATATGTTGAATCACAAGATAATCCGGTGTTTTTCCGGAAAGTACCTGTTCTACATTGTTCAGCCATTCTTCGGTAAAAAATCCATCCACCGTATCCATAACGGCGATTTTCTCATCCAGGATCACATAGGAATTGTAAGACATTCCATTCGGAACCTTATACTGTCCCTCGAACAAATCCACCTGATGGTCGTTTACACCCACATATTTTACACATGTACTGATCTCCATATTCTTCCTCTCTTTCCTGTCTGTTCACAGAATTTATAGTATTTATCCTGTCATTTACTCCATTCTGGTAGCCCGCAGATTAGATTCAAACAATCTGTTGTAACCCAGCCAGCCACTGTTTTCACTGTTGTTTTCCAAAATTTCCTTAAAGGTCTCCATCTTGGCATCGGTATCATCCGCATAATTCAGAGCCACTGCCTCGATCAGCGCCGGCACCTTGGGAGATCCGTATTCCAATTTACCATGATGTGCCAGAATGCAGTGCTGTAATTCTGCCAGGAGATTGTGCGGGAATCCGTCGATCTTAGCGGCACGTTCCCCAAGCATCTGTGCGCCCATCACGATATGTCCCAATAACTGTCCGTCATCGGTATAATCGTTTACCGGAAAAGCGGAAATCTCTTTTACCTTTCCGATATCATGGCACATAGCCGCCGTCAGAAGCAGATCTCTCTGTAAAATAGGATAAGCAGAGCAGTAGTAGTCACACAGCTTGGTAACTCCTAAGGTATGCTCCAGCAATCCGCCCACGAAACCATGATGCACTGTCTTGGCTGCGGAAGAATTACAGAACTTCTTCACGAAATCGGCATCCTCGATAAACAGATCCTGCAACAGCTGATGCAGATAAGTATTCTTAATGCTTCCGATCAAAGTCTTTAACTCATTATACATCGTGTCGATGCCCTTGGAACTCACCGGCAGATAATCGGAAGGATTGTATTCTCCCTCGCGGCAGACACGGATCCGCTTCACGCTGATCTGTAACTGTCCCTGGAAATTCGTCACATCACCGTATACTTCTATGTAATCCAGATCATCATAATCTCCGATGCCCGGATTGTTCGGCTCCCATACCTTGGCATCAATGGTTCCGGTCTTATCCTGCAGAATCACGCTTTCATAGGGTTTACCGTTTTTGGTTACAGCCTCCTGCTTATGCTTGCACAGATAAATATCAAATACTCTGTCGCCTTCTTTTAACTCTTTAATGAATTTCATATTGTTGTCCAAACCTTTCTGTCAATCTATTTCAACACCGTTAATGTGATGTCGAATTTCATCTCTTTATATTCCTGCTGTGACTGCCGCATAATCGTCAGTTCTACACTATCTCCCGGTTTCATACTGAGCAGAGAGTTCGTATACTCGTCAAAGCTGACGATCACATGTTCACCGAATCCTGTGATGACATCTCCCTGCTGGATTCCCGCCAACATAGCGGGAGAGTCCATTTCCACCTCTGTAATATAAGCACCGTAGGGAACTCCCAGTTCACTGTTGGCTTCTTCGGTGACACCCACACCCTTCAGACCCAGATATGCAAATTTTTCCCCGTTTGACATTTTCTCAATATGGCGCTTTAATTCCGTAATGCCGTAAGCACATACCATATTTTTCATATCCGTGGCAGACTTGCCATTTGTAATGATACCGATGACCTGTCCCTGGAGATTAAACAATACACCGCCTGCATTCTGACTTCCTACAATATTGGTCTGCAGAATCCGGTAAGTGGTATCCGATACCGCCGACTCACTGGCGGAAGAGGTAATGATACCATAGCCCACGGAACCGTTGGTACCCATGGGGCGTCCCAAAGCCACCACCGGAAGTCCGGCAATATCTTTGATATTAGAAGATCCAAAAGTAGCGATCGTAATATCATTCTTCAGAAAATCTTCATTCAGAGTATCCAGTTCTACAGCAATCACAGCCAGACCTGTAGTCTCATCTTTTTCCTTCAAAGATGCATCTGCCTGGGTGCCCTCGTTGAATGTGACAATGATGTCATCTGCTTGTTTTACCGGAGAATAATCGGTTAAAATCAGTAATTGCTTTCCATTTTGCGCTATGATCACACCGGATGACTGATTTTTGCTCTCATTTACATTATTGAACCAGTCCACACCGGATGACACTCCTGTCACAGTGACCATGGAGCGATTCATCTCTGCTACATACTGGGCAAGAGCACTGTAAATCTGTTTGTAATTGTCCAGATTCAATATGATCCCGGATAACAGTTCCCGGATCTGTTCCTGTTCCATGACTTCACTGGGAGCAGAAGAGGACTGGCTACTCTGGTTCTCCTGCTGCATATTCTCCGCTAACATCTGTTCCGGAGACATTTCGTCCTGATCTTCCGGGAATACCACGACCTGCGGTTCCTCCTCCGGATACAGCCAGTTACTGATTACCGGTTCCAATACCAGAAATGTGAAACATGCTACCAGACCGAAAATCACTGCCATAGAAGCCGTGATCAAAGTCCTGCGCAACAGCTTTTTCTTATTTACCGGACGTTCCTTGATTTTTTCTATCATAAATTTTTTCTCAGAAACGTCATTTTGTTCCTTCTGCTTATTTTCTTGGGAATCCGCCATAAATATGCCTCCTCTGCTGCCTACAGATACCTCGGCTTTTCCTTAGGACTCTAATATCTCAATTATACAAAACTGTACCCAAAAACGCAACTGAATGGTATAATGAGATATAATAAGCTCATCCATAGTGACCATGCATGACTGCTTGCAGGCAAGGCATGGTCACTATGAGAGGAGCAAACAGACATGAGCAAGAAGGGCGATAGCCCGGATTGCGAATGGATGTAACGATTTCGAGAGTGCGCAGCACGAAGAAATCGTGTTATTATGTAAACCAGCATTGAGCAGTACCAAAATCGAGAGATGTCAATTCGACTGCTTGCAGGCGAAATTGACAGATCCGATTTTGATAGGGCGAAAGCCCGACAGCAAGGAAATGCGAAGCATTTTCGAGCTTGTACTACATGAGCAAGAAGGGCGAAAGCCCGGATTGCGAATGTCTGTAAGGATTTCGAGAGGGCGCAGCACGGAGAATCGTGTTATTGTAAGTTCGGCAGTGAGCTTATATTGCGAATATTTTATTTAAGGAGTCCCATATGAACACAAAAGTACTCACTACTTTAGAATATACGAAAATCATCGACCTTCTCACAGAGAAGGCCGACTCCGAGCCCGGTAAAAAACTATGCAGAGAGCTGGTGCCTTCTACCGACCTTTCCGCCATCAGAACAGCCCAGCGGGAGACCAAAGATGCCTTGGCCCGTCTCTTCCGTATTGGAAGCACCTCTTTTGGCAGCAACAGAGATCTAGGATTTTCGATCCGTTCTCTGGAAATCGGCAGTTCTCTGTCTATGTCCGAACTGCTGAAGCTGGCATCTTTTCTGGACAACGTCAACCGAATCAAGACCTACGGGAAAAAAGAGCGTGAAGACCTCCCAAATGACAGTCTGGATGCCTACTTTGAAGGCCTTACTCCTATGACACAGCTGGCTAACGAAATCAACCGCTGTATCCTGTCGGAAGAAGAGATGGCTGATGATGCCAGCCCAAGATTAAAGAGTATCCGTCGTTCCAAGCTGTCCACCAACGAAAAGATCCACAGCCAGCTGACCTCTATGGTAAATGGCGCTTACCGTTCCTTTTTACAGGATGCAGTCATTACCATGCGTGATAACCGCTACTGTATCCCCGTAAAAGCCGAATATAAGAGCCAGGTGAGCGGTATGGTGCATGACCAGTCCTCCACCGGTTCCACCTTTTTCATCGAGCCGGCTGCTGTCGTGAATCTGAACAACCAGTTAAAAGAACTGGATCTGCAGGAGCAGGAGGAGATTGAAGTTATTCTGGGTGATCTGAGCAGTCAGGCTGCTGTTCATACCTCAGAGCTTGCTGCGGATCAGAAGATCATGACTACGCTGGACTTTATTTTTGCCAAGGCAAAACTCGCCATGGAACAGAATGCCACAGAGCCTATTTTCAACACTGAGCATTACATCCAGATCCTGTCTCTTATACACATCTCCGAGCCCACGAGACCGATCAGTATCTCGTA
>ENA-UAHM01000343-UAHM01000343.1-human-gut-metagenome-genome-assembly--contig:-NODE-343-length-11597-cov-3.636198_pt1 | contig 11597 bp, 10 predicted proteins | sample MGYA00244408_ERZ654367 | MGnify/ENA primary metagenome ERZ654367 (study PRJEB26926, sample SAMN06164899) | human gut metagenome | biome: ENVO:00009003; feature: ENVO:2100002; material: ENVO:00002003...
CTATTCGTCGGCAGCGTCAGATGTGTATAAGAGACAGGTTTAATTATAATCTCTTTTAATTCTGTCTATTGATTATTCTCGCTGTATAGGTCAGGGGATAACCGCCTTTGCTGCCACCTTTACTTGAATCATATATAAGCAACACCGTAAGGCTGTCACCTGCTCCCATTGCCACGCTGTCCCAGTGGTCGTTGTCCCAATGTACCAAATTGGGGTATTCAGACGTATTCCATGGGTAAGTTCCATCACTACTCTTCTTGCTATTTCTTCCGTATATATCGAAATCTTTTGAATCAAGGTCTGAGATAACGGTAAATTCCACACAAAACTTTGTGCTTGTGCCTATTCCAAGTGCATCTCTGACCTCTGAGAGTTTTGGCAGAGTTATTCCTGAATTATCCACGCTGCTATAAATTACCCATCGGTTATTGTCTTTAAGATTGGAATAACCGTTATAAATTGTATTAGCGGAAGAAAGCGTAAACTTGCTGTACTTGTAGCCTTCTATCCATCCGTTCAGAGTACCGTTGCCATCGCCTAAAAAAGCATGGTTATACGTTCCGTTTTTGGCAGAAAGCAACATTGCGACATTCCGTCCCAAACCCCACCAATCGGACGTGTCTTCATTCTCAAATCTTGCTACGGCTCTCAACCCTGATGATGTCGGCAGTACGTTTCCTCCGATACCCGCAAAACATTTATGTGCGTCATTACGGAATATCACATACGCATCATTGTTAAACGGGGTGTTGGTAAGCCCGTTTCCACTGACGCTGAACCCGGCTATTTTTGAATTTCCGGTAACAGTCAAATTTTCTGCAATAAGTTCGGTCACTTTAACCAATTTGGCAAGCAAAGCCGCCGTAACTATAAGTTCTGCGTTAATCAATGTTGTGTTGATTTTGCCTCCTACAATAATGGTTTCATTCGCGGCGGCTTTCTCTGCCAAATCAGCGAAATTCGCGTAACCCAAATCCTGTGCAATGGCGTTCTTTGCGCTCTCAACGGCGGCGTTGGCGGTGTTGAGAACTGAATCGGAATATCCTTTCAGCGTGTCTTGAATAGCTTTATTGGCGGCTTCTACGGCTGTGTTAAAGTCTGCATACGCACTGTTGAAAGTGGCGTATTTACTGTCAACATTGTTTTTTTCGGTTACGGTGGTTTTACCATCGGCGATAGCGGAATTGATTGCGCTGATAAGGTTCTCAATACTGCCCATAAGCGTAACCTTGGCATTCAGAAGCCCGGTTTTTGCCGTTCCCGTAAGATAGGCGTTTGTGTACAGTTTGTTATACGCAGCTTCCACGGCGGCTTTCGTGTTGTTCACTGTGTTGATGTACTTCTCAATCGCTTTCGCTTCCGCTTCCGTAATAATGCCGTCAGCGAACGCACCGTCCACATAGTCGTTTAAATTTCCAACGGCGGTATTGGCGTTCTTTGCGCTCTCAACGGCGGCGTTGGCGGTGTTCTGAGCCTGAGTTATCAAACCGTTCACGGCTTCCCATTCATCAAGTTCATATAAGCCCGATGAACCTGATTTGAACTTTATTTGCCCGGATATGATACCTTTCAATAAATCAAAATAAGTGTTCCCGTCTGTGGAAACAATCTTGTCTGTCGTGATACGTCCCGGAAGGATTTCTGTAAAACCGTACAGAGTGACAAAACTTCGTTCTTCATTGTATTCAGAGTTCAGGACACCGACAAGAAGATGATAGAAGCCTGAAACACCCTCTAATTTGATTGCATTTTCAGACAGGGTGAAAACACCTGTTTGTGCCGTCTTTGAGACTTTTGCATACAAATAATACTTCTTCTTACCGTCATCAAGCACTGCGCTTGTGTAGGCTGTCATATCCCAAAATTTATATTCCGAAACCTTGTGCGATGCACTGACCGTATTGATACCGAGGGTCATGTGTTGTATGATACCCGCTGCCGCTGTCAGTTGTTTCGTCTCATTGTCATAGACAATTCTGTGCGTAACCGGGACGGGGGTTGTCTTTGAGTTCACAAAACGGAATTGAAGACTTTCATCGCCTACAAGCATTGACATCGTTTGAACGGCAATCGGGTTGATTGAGTTCGTGAAATTGTCGAGCAATGCTTCTTCCAACATGCTGATTGTTTCCTTTGCGTCCCTGAACCGTCTTTTTGTGAATTGAATAGCGTCACGGTGTAGGTCATCAACGATGACTTCCTCACTTTTCAGGTCATTCAATGTTGATGAAACACTGCCGCTTACCGTTGTGTTTGAAAGTTCAATCACGGGGCTATGTGGTTTGTTGATATAATCTTTTATACCCGTTATACGCACGAGAACGCCATCTTTCTGAAACTGTTCGTCAGAGAAACGGATATATCCTCCGAGTTTGATGCGCCCCCCGATGTTTACCCAATCTTTTTTCGACCATATCCCGTCAAGTTCCCCCGTGAATGTGAATTTCAGGTCTTCATTATCAAACAAGCATTTTACAGCCGCCCGGAACATATCCCATGATGCGCCTGTTTTCGTGGCATTATCACAAATGTAAGCTGTGGGAAGCATACATTTGAATACGGCATACTTATCGCCCGATTTAGGGGCGAATGTGGTATTTGGCATAGTTTGCCCGTCTATGTCTGCGGGAACAATCTCAAAACGGCGTGCCGCCTTTCCTTTAACGGCATTATGGTAATATTTAACCTCAAACTCCCGTCCGGCAAGCATACCCGTCTGAAAAACAACGGTCATAGTTTCCCCCTCTATCAAGTATTCTTCATAATTCAGTGAAGATGGGATTGACGTGTCAACAATGTCATAAAAGTTGTTTTTCTCATCAACAACTACAACCGTGTTGACCGTACCGACACGTTTCGGGTAAATCTCAGAACAGTCAAGACTATCTTCGGCGAGTGATGACAGTTGTTTGTCATCACGGCGTATTGAAAGCCCTGCTTCATCAACGACATAACGGCGGGCGTTCTTGGCTATGAAGCCGTCTTCATCTTCAAAATGTTCGCCGTCATAAGCGAGTGTTTGGTTCTTGGGAAGAAGAAGCTCGGAAGAACCGTATTTTGACGGGTCTATATTGTCCGTACCGCCTTGAACGAACAAAATTTCCGTTGGCGGGTTGTCTCCCGTATTTGAACGTCCGACACCCGGCTTGAACCCGTTGCCACATCCATAAGACAGCGGGAGGGGGTTACTTTTGTTGTATTCAATCTTACGTAATGACACACGTTTTCCCGTAAACTCGTATTCTGTCTTGAACGTTGAAGCCATGCGGGTTAGAGCGTCAATACAAAAATCATGGTCATAGGCAATCAGGGTTTCAACACCGTCAATACATTCGCCAACCGTCCATCCTTTGTCACGGCGGTTCATATTGTCAACAAACATTTGAAGATGTTCATGCGGCTTTGCAGTCAACGAAAATTTCAAACGTCCGTCAACCGGGTTTCTGAATTTCCAAACTTTTGCGTTTGCTTCGGGCGGGTCAAAAAGCACCGTGTATTCAAACAGTCTTTTATGTTTCATCTTGAAATTCTCCGGGCGTTTGAGCGTGAACGTTTCGCCTTGAAACTCACAGTAAGAGCCTACTGGGATTTCAACGTGTTCGGGGAGTGAATAGTACAACGTTAAACTATGGTCTCCCATGACAGCCCTATTGCGATAACTGTTATCATCAACCTCGATTTCAAGAACCTTGTTTCCGGCATTATTGTAAATTATCATACTACTAAACTTTGAGTTATTTTTTCCGAATTTCCCCGTGGTTAAACTTTCTTTTTAAAATGGTATGATTATATTGTAATCACTTTTTAAGCGTTCTACGGGGCTAAAAAAAGGCTTTTTCAAGAATAACCATTCTTCCCGTCACATTTTATGTTTGAATAACGTGACGGGAAGCGGTTTTTACAAGTTACAGAATACCGTATTCAAGGCAGTCTGCATCCACTTGCGCTTTCAGGGTAGCACGTTCGGATAGATAGGCTTTGTATGCCTCAATCTTTGCCTTGGCTTCCTCGCTTGATTTCGCCCCTCCAATCATACCGAGGTTCGCTGCGTTGAACTCATTCACAAGTTTTTGTTCCCGGTTGTTGTCCCACTTCTCCGTGATAACTGTTTCAGTTATCTTGTTTGAAGAAAGCGGAGCCCACACGGTAGCTTCTTCACATTTCCATTGTTCCTGAACCGGGGCTTCATCGTCAGAAGCGAGTTCGCTTGGTTCAACGGTGGCGGGTTTTTCAACTTTCTGAATGTTGAAGCGGTAAACGTAACTTCCGTTTCCGACTGCCTCCAATTTGGCAGGCTGATTGTCATAAAATGCTATCATAATAACACGGTTTAATGATTGTTTTTAATAAATGTTTACTATCACTATGTTTTGCCCAACCGAGCCACGGGGCAACAGCTTGTTTATAAGCCTTTGCGTCAAGCAATGGGGTACGTCGGTTTAGCCGTGAAACGGTATGGCAGAAATTCTTCTTTATACTCTTTCTGATAAGTTTTTGATTACGGTAGAACTTGTAACCGACATAATCAAGCGCACGCCCGTGTTTGTCATAACGGTTGGCTGCTATTGGGAATATCTGATAGTTTCCTTTGATTTTCAGTTTTAGTTCATCTTCAATCATTTTTCTTATCTCTTTGAACGCTTCCCGCAGTTGTTCTTTTGATGAAGAGAAAAACGTGATGTCATCAGCGTATTCGGCTGCGTCAAGTTTCAATACTTCGTTCACACGGTGCATGAAATAGCACAAGAACAGGTTGGCGAGATATTGTGAAAGATAGTTCCCGATAGGAAGCCCCTCTGCGCTGTCAATAATTTCATCAAGAAGCCACAGTAGGTCTTTGTCTTTTATCTTCCGGCGTACAATTTTTTTTAAGACTTCATGGTTAATGGAGGGATAATATTTGGTTATATCAATTTTAAGACAGTATAATGGCTTGCCTTTGTACTTCTCAATGATTTTATCTATATGCCGGGCACACCCCTCTATCCCACGTCCCTTGACACATGAAAAAGTATTGTGCGTGAAAGTCCTGACCCAAATCGGTTCAAGAACATTCATGACGGCATGATGTACTATTCTGTCAGGATAGTACGGAAGACGGAAAATAAGCCTCTCCTTGGGTTCAAAAATCGTGAAGACATCATAAGGGGAGGTTTTGAACGTCTTTGTCAGCAATGCTTCATGAAGAGCAAGAATATTTGCTTCACGATTTTTGTCGTGAACTTTAACTCCGTATGTGTTTGTTTTGCCTTTGCGTGCTTTTTCGTCAGCTTCACGCAAATTTTCCACGGAGATTACTTTATTGTATAAATTACCTATTCTTTTCATCTTTTTGCTTTGCTTTTCTTATTCAGAGTCTTCGGTAGCCCATACAACAGGCGTTCCTACCAACACTTTTAGGAGGTTTGCTTGAAATCTTTTGCCAAGTGGCAAGGCTGTCATTCTTTTATATTGTTTCATATTGTCAAAACCAATTTTAAAGCATAGGTGAGAACCGATATTCGCATTCGTATTCGAGGGGGTGTTATTCGAATTCGCATAAGCGAGACCTGCATTCGCACTGTTATTCGCGTTACCGCTGAACAGGACACCACAAGAATGACCCACCTTTTTATTTTGTTATTTCATTGTTTTCTTATTCAAAATAATATCTGTTGCCGTTACCCCTCAAAGTAACTTTTCGGGGAAACTTATTCATTTCTTTGATTTTCTTCAAAACATAAAGAATGTCGGATGAACCAGTGAAAAATTTCTTGGCATCTGATTCCAAACTGTCTTTTGATGGCTTGATTTTTACAAGCGTCTGACCTTTTACTCCTTTAGCCTTGCTGAATCTTGTCGGAACTTCTTCAATGAAATCAACCACCCAAAACGTGGTGTTTACGAGTTTTGATTGTGTCGTTTCATCACAATTGAAACTCCTGCTGTTTTCATCTCTCGGGATATTCAGGAAAGCGAGGCTTCCGTCATCTTCTTTTGGTATGTTGTTCATTTCTTCAATCATCGTTTTATACTGTTATTATTTGAACCCTGCCCCACAAAGAGGCAGGGAAAAGGTTATCACTCAAAGCGTGTTACGCTGACGTGGGTATAAAGCAAAGGCGAGAACCGAAATTCGCAGTCGAATACGAGGGGGCGTAAGCCGAAGTCGCACAAGCGAGACCCGCAGTCGCACCGGTAACCGCGTCACCGCCGAACAGGACACCACGGAGAGCCACCGAAGCAGGGATGTTTGTATAGTGATAGTCACAGAAATATGTGGTAGAACCGCCGCCTACGAGAGCAGGAATGATTTCGCCGCTTTCTCCAAAAATAATTTCTTTAACATATCCCTCGGCACGGGCTTCATTCCCAACATGACTATATCCGTTATAGTTACTGTCATTGAATTTTGAGGGGTCAGAGCAAACAAAGACTTCAGACAAGCCGTTCGAACCGGGATTAATTCGTACGTTGATGCCATCAGTCCACTGCCAAATATGCCCAAACGGGTTTTCGATACCACGATAACGGCACACTTTGACTTTCTTTGAAGAAGCGTCATATTCAGTGGGCATGGTATATTCTTTTTCGCCTGTTCCGTTTCCGAGTTCATCCGTATAGCCACAAGGGATAAAAGGATAATAACCGTTAAACGTGTTCCATTTGCCGCTGTCAAGTGTTGTAACCCCGTCTCCGAGACCGCCTTGACGATAGCCCTCAGCCGTCAATTGGGTGTTGAAAGCCTCCTGAGAGTTGAGCGTTGCGTATTCAACAACAAATAGCCAATAGAGCATCTTTTGAACGTCATACGTCATACAGTTCCACTTAGTGCTGCCCGCTTTTCTGTTTCGGGCATACGTTCTGAAATTCGTGCGGCTGATTTGTGTAGCTGGTCTTCCGAGAACCGTTTTTGAGAGTGTGTCCCAGTCAGCCTGATTTGCACCGCCTCGGTAGTCAGCCGTTGTATTGACCACAGAAGATAGCTTGTTCGTACTTCTCTGAACAGTAGCTTCGTATGCCGATACGTACATCAAAGGAACATAACGATAGCCGGGAAGAGGAAAGAGAGAGAATTTGACCCGCTCAATATTTGCGCTTGTTTCAAAACGGCAATAGAAGTCCCCAAACTCGACCATGACTTGTCCCCGTGAACCGTCTCTGACATGCCCCGTCCAATTACGTGGATTGAGATATTCAACCACGTTGCCGTCATCGTCAAGAAGACAGCCCCTCATGCGGTTATGCACGGGAAGGGACTTGTGAAGAGCAGTATTGCCAATTCGGGTTACTAAACGTGATGAAACGGTCTTGTCTCGCTCAATGCCGTACATACACTGCTCTTCCATATAAGGCAACATAGTTGCGAGAGCTGCTTTTTTGCTTTCTCCGTCTTCTAAGACCTCACACAAAAGATTGAATGGGTTATTCCCAGAAACATTGGGTAAGTCACTCAATCGTTTTCCGTTTGTGAACGCTTCAATGATTTCCCTTACTTTGTTTTCTTCATCTGCTGATAGTGCCATAATTTAAAAGTTTTATTTGTTGAAAAATTATTTTAATTGAACCTGAATTTGCCATTTGCGGTTAGGCGCAAAGTTGATTTCGTGCAAAGCCTGACAGACTGCGGAACGACTTCAATATCAATGGTTCGATAAATGCTTGTGTTTTCTGTCGGAATGACGTGTATTTTGCTTATGCCGACACTGTTCACGGTCAGAAAACCGTCAGGGGCAACGGAAACCGCTTTGTCATCGCCCAAGAAAAGGACATTGTTACCCGTTCCCGCCGGGGATAGGGTAGCTATTACTCTCAGAATGTCTTTGTTTCCTTTTGTTATTTTTTTAGGAAACTCTAATTCCATTCCCGTTGGCTGTTTACGGTCTTTAGCCGTGATTGTCTGCTCCAATTCTTCCAAACGGGCGAGGGCGGCGTTCATTTCAGCCACACTTTCCGTTGCTTCTGCCGCCGCTTCTCCTGCGGCTGACGCTTGTTGTTGAGCGTTTGTGGCAGCGGTATTGGCTTGCGTTATTGCGGCATTCACACGCCCAGCCGCCGTATCTGCCGCCACAGCTTTTTCGTTTGCCAATGCAGCCGCATCGTTGGCTTTTTTTGCGGCTTCTGTGGCTTTTGTGCCCCGTGCGAGGCATTTCCACCAAGCGGTTTCAGTGACGGCGTGTCCCTTGTTATTGTCTTGTAACGACAAATAGGAACTGTCTTCCGTGTCAACAAAGTCAAACCGCTTGTAAGTTTTTCCGGCGTTATAAGAACCTGCGTCCGTAAACGCCACTTTTCCTAAAGGTATCTTTGTCATATTCGTGTAACTTTAAGTTATCCAACATTCAAATAAAGTTCTCCCGTCTGTTCATCAAACTTGATAAGTTTGTCGCTTACTTCATCTTCAAATTCCATATATAGAATCATGTCATCATCGTCTATGCTGAATGTCGGGTACAGCACGCCGCCTTTTGCGAGCACACCTGTATCGACATACTTTTTCTGAGCTTCATCCCATTTCCACCAATTTCCATTGTCTCCCATTTTGGGCGGGTTGTCAGCCTGTTCCTTTGCCCGGTCAGCTTGCGTGTCAGCGTTTCCCGCCGCCGTGTTTGCTTTCGTAGCCGCATTGTTTGCAGAGGAAGCGGCACTGTTGGCTGAACCCGCTGCGGTGTTCGCACTATTGGCGGCTGTCTCAGCTTTTTTCGTTGCGGCTACAGCATTTTCATAGGCGGTCTGAATGTGTTCCAGACTGACCTTGACGCTCGTTTGAACCCCGTTTATCAGCTTAACGCCGATTGTGTATAATCCTTTCAGATTGTCGGAAAGGGTTAATTCGCTGATTTTAATTCTTTTCAATCCCATAATGTCATATTCTTTTTCGTAAGTCAATCGCAAACTCCCCGTCTTCTGTCACAACCAAATCCCGTGTTTCCGTGGCAAGCACAAATTCATCGTCTTCAAGCCTGAATGAAATGAAGCATACGGTAACGGTAAATTTGAGCCATATTTTATCAGAGGCGTAAAACTCGGACACGGAACAGCTTTTATAATGGCAGGGGTATTCATATCCCGTTTCATCAGAGTATAACAGCCGTTGTTCAGGACGCACAAGGTCATACAACAGAGCGTTATAGTTGCGCCACAGTTCAGTCAGTGAGGCGGCTTTCATAAGGCAGTTTATCTTTACGTCCTTTGCCTTATAGGTCACTTTTTCCCCGTCATACAAAGCCCCGTTCAATTTGTTGATATTGCGCAGGAGGCTGGTCTTGACATTCGGCGATTTCTCTATTTCATTAAGCGTTCCCTCCAACACATGAACCCCATAAACTGAGAACGGCTTCCCGTCAAGTTCATAATAATCAGAACCGGGAACAGTGCTTTCAGGTTCTTTGTAGGTGTACCCGTCCAAAGGGAAATCATCGGCAAGCTTTATCGTGATGAAACCGAGATGCGTTGCCAAATCCGTGTTAGGGTTTGACACAAGACGAAGACGGTAAGTACGTCCTATCTCCCTGAAATCAAACGTATGATAGGCTTTGTCTGACAATCGTTCTATGAAGCCTCCCCAACGGTAATCCATGCCTGAGAGAACAATTTTTAAGGAAAATTCCTTCGTGTTCAAGGTAGGTTCTGACAAGTCAGGTTCTATGCCGTCTTCTTCCTGCCAGTCGTTGCTTGTGACCGCTTTCAGAGGTGGGAACGCCACAAGTTCGTTGTAGCCCCCCTCCTGAACATAGATGCCGTACTCTGTGAACGCATCCTTACCGTCTATGTAAAATCGTCCTGACATCATAATATTACCGCATTTCCTGACACGTTACGAATTTGTTGGCAACCCGTTGCCCCCTTGACGGAAACAACCGCCCAGCCCGAGGCGTTGATGAACGCTTTAGCCCCGTGAAGAAGAAAAATTTCATGGCGTTCAAGCGTGTCACAGTTTATCGTTGCGCTTGTATGCCCAATAAGAACCGCTTTTTCCGGGTTTCTCAGCGTGATTATACCCGCATCAATGTAAACGCCGTACTTTTCGGGGTTGAACGGCTTGAACAGCCTGAAAGTCGCTATATTCGGGAAACGGTGTTTGATACAGAACTCCATACCTTGTGGGCTTGTGAACAGCCGTATAAGGCTCTGTAAATCTTCCGTGCCTTTGAACATATCACACATACGGTATTTCTCTGCCATATTTGGCAGGGAACGGCTATCGCACTCCTGCCGGGCTTGCTCTTTGGCAACCCTCCATTGGGCGTAAACTTGTCTAATAATGTCTTCCATACTTATATCATTTTTATGCCTTTCAAGGCGAAATCGTTAACTGTATCTTTTGTCTCTTTGACTGAGCTTTCAATGCGTTCAATGCGTCCTGCCATGTTTTCGGTGTGTTTCTCAATGTTCAATACTGACTGTAAAATCATGTTCACGACAGAAAGAATGATTTTCGTGTTCTCAGCGATTGAATACGTGTGCCCCTGAATGGCTGTCGCACGTCCGTTCAATTCATCAACACTTTCTTGCGAAGCTGTGGCGATTCCTTTCTGAGAGGCTTCACGGGTTGCGTCTGCTGTTACCTCAAACATTGATTTGACGTTCTCAGGCAGGTTTTCCCATATCTTGGCGAAATCTGTTCCGACAGCGTTCAAGTCAGAAGCGAAACCACTCATGGATTGGATAACAGCGTCAAGACCGACAAACTGACCGTCCTTGAACCATTTAGCCTTATACTTGTCGAATATCTCTCCAAGAGGTTCTTCAAGAAACTTGGAAACCAACATTCTTTTCATCACGTCAGCCACGATGTCTTTGACCTTATCGCCCCATGCCTCGGCGTAATCTTCGCCAGCCTGAAACGCTTCAAAAAAAGCATCTCCGAGTTCTTTGGCAATATCGGAACTTGAACCGCCGATGATGTCCTCAACCATGTCATTGATGATGGCGACAGCCTGTGCGCCGAGTTCTTCAATTTTTCTGTTCCATTCATCAATCTTACCGTGGTCTGTTTTTTTCTTGTCTTCTTCATTCCTGATTTGTTCTTGAATAAGAAGTTGCTGCTGGGCGAGGTTTTTAAGCTGTTCTTGGGCGTTGCTGTATTTCTCACCCCCGAGAGCCTTGTCAGCCGTGTAAGCGATATTTGCATACGCCGTGGCGAGTTTTTCTGCGGTCTTTTGAAGCAGTGCTGCGTTGTTTGAAACGTTGCTGAACAGAAGTCGCCAAGCCCCTGCTACGTCATTGACAGCGATTTTATTTCTCAGGAGTTCTTTGTAAGTCTCAGATAAAGCCCGTTTCACACGTTCAACCGCTTTTCCGCTATTTTCTTGTAACCGCACAATATCTGCGTTGTCAAGTTCCCATTGGAGTTGGTCTATTCTATCCTGCAGGGCTTCAATTTCTTCTTGCTTCTTGTCATCATTGTTGAACAGGTTCACAATCTGCATGGCTATTGACATGGCAGCCGATATGATAGTCAGGATGACAGAAGCCTTTTCAACCGTTTGAATGGCTGTTGCTGCCGCTGTCGCTGTTCCCTGAATACCGGTGGCAGACATATTCACAAGCTGAACAATACCGTTTATCATTGACAGAGAAGCGGTCATGATGCTGCCAGCCGTTGAAATGATTTC
>ENA-UAHM01000352-UAHM01000352.1-human-gut-metagenome-genome-assembly--contig:-NODE-352-length-11391-cov-5.872971_pt1 | contig 11391 bp, 7 predicted proteins | sample MGYA00244408_ERZ654367 | MGnify/ENA primary metagenome ERZ654367 (study PRJEB26926, sample SAMN06164899) | human gut metagenome | biome: ENVO:00009003; feature: ENVO:2100002; material: ENVO:00002003...
GGTCATGTCGAAGAAGTGCTTCACACCATCACAACTAAATTGTAAGCTGTCCGTGTGGGTGTTATGCCGCCATATATAAAAGTTCGGTGCTGGAAATCTCGTTCAAGCGAAGCGCGTTTGATTTCCAGCACCGTTATAAACTCTGTATATGGCGGCATTTACAGCCACTAGGACCGCTTACCTTAGTTGTGATGGTGTGAAGCACTTCTTCGACTCTCCAACCGTTAAACAACTATACTCTTATCTTAGTCCCCTTAGTATCCCTGTGTGCCGTCTTCATCTTGGCAAAGCTGATACTCTTGCCCTTATATTCCATTGTGAACTCGTCACCTTCTGTAAGCAGGAATACATCTTCTATATAATCATCCTTTGAAAGCTTGATTCCTCTTACGCCAACAGCACTCTTCTTCTTCATTGGAATGTCTGTTAATGGGAACTTTAAGAACACTCCGTTTTCTGTCTGTACAATTACATTCTGGTTGCTCTCGACAACCTCTTCTTCCTTGATTTCTCCATCAAGTGAGAACTTTGAATAAATCTCTACTCTTGCGTCTGTTGAATACATTCCGATTAGCTTGTCGTCATCTGCTAATTTTGTACATGCAACTGTACGCTTTGCAACCTGGAATTCTTCGCTGTCTACAAGCTTCATCATTCCCTGTCTTGTGACAAAAAGCATTTTCTGATTCTTAAGTCGTTCAAATGGAGTAATGTACACAATTATCTCCTTAGAGCTGTCATAGTTACACAGATTATCAATCGGTGTGCCTTTATCTCTGAACTTAGTGAATGGCAGATCCTTTATCTTTAACTGGTGCAGATCTCCCGTATCAGTAAATATGCAGATTTTATCTGTGTTCATTACCGGAATGACATATTTGTTCTCATTAAATACAGCATCTTTATTTCTCTCAAATGCAGCCATATCAATGGTTCTTGCATATCCGAATCTATCCATAATAAACATAACTTCCATCTCTGGAATCTTCTTTTCCTCAAATACAGCAGCTTCTCCGTCTTCAATTACAGTTCTTCTTGCAACACCATATTCCTTCTTAATATTAAGAAGGTCAGACTTGATAACCTTAGCCATCTCTTTTCTGCTGCCAAGTATCTTTTCATACTTCTCAATCTTCTTGACACATTCATCATATTCTTTCTGAAGATTAAGAATTTCAAGGCCAATCAGCTTGTACAGACGCATTTCTAATATTGCGCCAGCCTGTTTCTCTGTGAAATCGAGACCTGCAGCCTGCTTTTTTGACTGCTCTGACTTAAACTTGATTCCCTCAACATTACCATTAACAAGGCAGTCCTTAGCCATCTTAAGATTAGCACTGCCTCGTAATATCTCGATAATAAGGTCAATAATATCACATGCTCTTATAAGACCTTCCTTAATCTCCCTGTTAGCCTTCTCCTTTTCAAGAAGTGTTGTGTACTTTCTTGTAGCAAGCTCATACTGGAAATTAATGTGGTGTTTTATTATATCCTTAATACCTAAGGTCTCAGGTCTTCCATCAACGATAGCCAGCATATTTACGCCAAATGTATCTTCCAACTTGGTCTTCTTGTAAAGAAGATTTTCAAGATTCTTGACATCAGCGTTCTTCTTAAGTTCAAGGACAATTCTTATTCCTTCCTTAGAAGATTCATTGGAAATGTCGACAATATCGGTAGTTTTCTTAGTTTCTATAAGGCTTACTACATCAGATATAAATTTACCTATGTTAGCACCAATCATTGTATATGGAATCTCTGTAATAACAAGCTTGTCCTTCTCAGAACGGTTCTTGGCAGGCTCGAATACGACCTTGCCTCTTAACTTAATCTTACCTGTTCCAGTCTCATATATTGCACCAAGCTCGCTTTTATTAATTACAATTCCACCTGTAGGAAAATCCGGTCCAGGGCAGAGCTGCATAAGCTCGTCTGTTGTGATATCCTCATTATCCATATATGCACATACTGCATCAACAACCTCTGAAAGATTGTGTGGAGGGATATTAGTTGTCATACCAACCGCAATACCATCTGCACCATTTACAAGCAGATTAGGTACTCTTACAGGAAGAACCTCAGGCTCTTTTTCTGTCTCATCAAAGTTAGGCACGAAATCCACAACATTTTTATCAAGGTCAGCAAGATATACGTCCTGTGTGAACTTTTTTAACTTAGCTTCTGTATATCGCATAGCGGCAGCTCCGTCACCTTCGATAGAACCGAAGTTTCCGTGTCCGTCAACAAGAGCCATACCCTTCTTAAAATCCTGTGAAAGTACAACGAGTGTCTCATATATTGAACTGTCACCATGTGGATGGTATTTACCCATTGTATCACCAACGATACGTGCAGACTTTCTGTGAGGCTTGTCGTAATTAAGCCCCAACTGGTCCATGGCATACAGCACTCTTCTCTGTACCGGCTTTAAACCGTCCCTTACATCAGGAAGTGCTCTTGCTGTAATAACGCTCATGGAATAATCTATATAGGACTTCTGCATAACCTCAGAATACTCAGTCCTTATAATCTTCTCAGCCATTTTCTACTCCTTTAGCTTTTACGCATCAATCTCAGCTTCATTAGCATGCGTATATATAAATTCTCTTCTAGGTGGTACATCTGTACCCATAAGCATTGCTGTAACCTCAGTTGCAAGCCTTGCGTCCTCAATCTCAACCTGCTTTAAAATTCTTGTTTCAGGATTAAGAGTTGTCTCCCATAGCTGGTCAGGATCCATCTCTCCAAGACCTTTGTATCTCTGAAGTGTAAATGTTCCTGACGTATGCTTCTTTCTGTAATCCTCAAGTGCCTTGTCATCATATAGATATTCACCCTCGCCCTTCTTAGGAACAACCTTATAAAGAGGTGGTGTAGCAATATATACATGTCCCTGATTAATAAGCTCAGGCATGAATCTGTAGAAAAATGTAAGAAGCAGTGTATCAATATGTGCTCCATCCACATCGGCATCAGTCATGATAATAATCTTATTATATCTTAATCTGCTAATATCAAAGTCATTACCGTAGCCCTCTAAGAATCCACAGTTGAATGAATTAATCATTGTCTTAATCTCGGCATTGGCAAGTACCTTATCAATACTTGCCTTTTCAACATTAAGAATCTTACCTCTGATTGGAAGAATTGCCTGAGTTCTTCTGTTTCTTGCAGTCTTTGCTGAACCTCCAGCTGAATCTCCCTCAACAATGAACACCTCACATTCCTCCGGATTCTTGCTCTCACAGTTGGCAAGCTTTCCGTTGCTGTCTATAGAGAACTTCTGCTTTGTAAGCATATTTGTCTTAGCCTTTTCTTCTGCTTTTCGTATCTTCGCAGATTTTTCAGCACATGCAATTACAGCGTTAAGGTCGTCCAAATGTCTGTCGAAATAAAGCTGTACCTCGTCTCCTGTTACATTTGCAACAACTGTACCAGCATCCGGATTATCAAGCTTGGTCTTGGTCTGTCCCTCAAATCTTGGTGCAGGGTGCTTAACTGCAACAACTGCAGTCATACCATTTCTTACATCAAGACCTGTAAAATTCGCATCCTTATCCTTTAAGATGCCAAGTTCTCTCGCATACTGGTTGATAATCATTGTAAACTTGGTCTTAAAGCCTGTAATATGCGTTCCACCCTCCTGAGTGTATATGTTATTACAGAAGCCAAGAATATTTTCCTCAAATTCATTAACAAACTGAAATGCTACTTCAACCTCAATATCTTCCTGCTTCTTCTTAAAGTAGACGATATCGCATACTGTCTCTTTGCCATTGTTAAGGTCTTTGATATATGCCTTAAGTCCGTCAGGCTCATGGAAAGTTTCCTTATCCTCGCTGCCCTTTCTCTTATCTTCAAACTCAATTGTAAGCCCCGGATTAAGATATGCAGTCTCATGAAGCCTGCTCTTTATCGCGTCTGCTTTGAATCTTGTCTTTTCAAATATTTCTCCATCAGGAAGAAATGTAACAGTTGTACCAGTATCATTTTTTCTGCATGTACCAATCTTTTCAAGCGGCGCTGTTGCTTTTCCACGCTCGTATCTTTGCTTGTACACACCACCATCAACTCTTATCTCAACCTCAAGCCATACAGAAAGTGCATTAACTACAGATGCACCAACGCCGTGAAGTCCTCCTGATATCTTATATCCGCCATCTCCGAACTTGCCGCCTGCATGAAGTACTGTAAATACAACCTCAACCGCAGGTATTCCGGCTTTAGGATGGATTCCGATAGGAATACCTCGTCCATTATCCTTGATAGTTGCTGTTCCATCATCATTAAGAGTTACATTTATCTGTGTACAAAAACCCGCAAGATGTTCATCCACTGAATTATCCGCAATCTCATATATAAGATGATTAAGACCTTTTGTTCCGACACTTCCAATATACATACCAGGTCTCATTCTTACCGCTTCAAGGCCCTCCAGTATAGATATACTGTTAGCATCATATTTATTAGCTGCCATTATTAATTACTCTCCTCTTTACTTTCCAAAATACGCATTGAAAGTATCCTCAAAGCTGCTTCCCAACGTATACGCATCCTGAATACTTAATTTCTTCCATTCGCTATTATTAAATTCCATATATATACCAGCTTCATATTTCTCAAAATCAGTATTAAACTGCTCTAACTTTCTCTTTTCAAGAATTGCAGACTTATTAACCTCAGTCTTAGCCTTATCATTATCCGATGTACATCTTATAATGTAATATCTGCCTGCTGACTCAACTATACTGCTCATCTCACCAGTAGACAGATTGAATGCTGCTTTTTCAAATGCTGCATCCATCTCGCCACGTTTCAGTTCGTACTCATATTCACCATCCGCATTGTACTCCTTGGCAACAGCAAAGAATGAACTTCCTGAATTCACAAGATTATATGCTTTATTAATATCTTCCTCTGAATCTGATACAATATACTGGATATCAATAACTCTTGCCTCATCTGCGCTTACTTCAATATCCATGCTGGAAGTAAGGTCATCGTAGAGTTTCTGTGCTATTGCAAATTCAGTAAACATTGTATTCAGTTTATCCTTAGTTATTCCTGTACTGCTTATCTGCGATTCAGTTAATTCATTGTAAAATGCATCAACAGCCTTACCCACAGAATCTTTTTCTTCTCTTCCAAGAACAACACCGCGTTCCTTAGCCTTAACATTCATAGCCTTGACGCGCATTAACTTACTCTTAATCTGGTCCTTAATATAGCTTTCAAAATCAGCATCACCAATTTTCTCTCTCCATATATTACTGCCAAACATTTCCTCATATTCCTTCTTCACATCAGACATGAGAATATCTGCCTCGCATGTATAAGTTGTCTTCTGTCCTGCTGTCTTAATAAGCTCACCGCTCTTCATACCTGTTGTGAAATATATCAGACGTCCATTAAAGAACTTAATATATCCTGCAACCAATAAAACTACAACAAGAATAACTGCTAATATAATAAATGGTTTTTTTCTTCTTTTCATATTCTATCCTCTTTAATTATTTGTGATATGGCTCATTCTTCATAATCCTGTAAGCCCTGTATATCTGTTCCAAAAGAATAACTCTCATAAGCTGGTGTGGAAATGTCATCCTTGAAAAACTCAGCTTATAATCAGCTCTCTTAAGTACATCATCTGCAAGTCCCAAAGAGCCTCCTATTACAAATGTTATGTTACTTGTTCCTTCTATTCCAAGTCTTTCAATCTTTTCTGATAGTTCAACAGAATCAAGCATTTTCCCTTCTATTGCAAGTGCACATACATAAACATCATCTTTAATGGCAGAGAGGATTCTCTCCCCTTCCTTATTCTTAATCTGTTCATTGACTATATCACTTGCATTATCCGGTGTTTTCTCATCAGGTAGTTCAACAATATCAAGCTTACAGTATCTTGAAAGTCTCTTAGAATACTCTTCAACTGCCTGGGTATAAAACTTTTCCTTAATCTTGCCTACACATACAACATTTATACGCATCTGTACTATCCTTCCACGAAGAAATATCCGCCATTATCAAGCCTGAATACTTCTAACTGCTCAAGAAGCTCATCATTGCTTAAGTCAGATACATCCATTCCCTCATCATCCATCACTTCTCTTAATTCTTTAATATCCTTGCAGTATACCGCCATACAGTCCTCTAAGAATTCCTTAGCTTCCTCTAAATCATATGCAACAGGCTCATCGAAAAGCTGTTTCTGATCTCTTAAAAACACCTTCGCACACTCATCAATATGTTTATCCATAACTTAAATCTCCTTATCTTATCTCTTTAAATTGCTCTCTTAATGTTCCTTCTACCCATCCTGTTACGAAACGCCCGTGTTTCTTAACATCTTCTACAGCTTTCTCCATAACATATGAATAATATACCTTATCCAACATAGCGATATCATTATAATTATCACCAAATGCCATGCATTCTTCAGGTTTTAGTCCAAAATACTGCTGAACCTGCTCAATTCCTCTTCCTTTATTAACATTAGTGTCCATAAGGTCTAAGTAAAGTTCTCCCGATACAAGTACTGAAGCCTTATCACTCCATTTGTTAATAAAATGTTCTTTAGAGTTCTTAATTCCTGTCATATCACACACAGCTATCTTTAATATATCCTCGTCAATGTCTGTGAACTTATCAACTAATGTAGTATGATAATTGACCACCTTGGTCATCCTGTAATAATATTCTTGAGACTTAGGCTTAATATATGACGTATGTTCTCCTGATACAAGCACCTCACAATTAGGCTGTTCAATTACATCCTCAATTATCTCTAACGCAAGCTTCCTATCCATCGCAGTCTTTCCAATAGTTTCACCCTTGTATTCCACAAGTGCACCATTCTCTGCAATATATGCAAGCTTATCACTGACAACCCCAAAAAGTCTCTTAAGACTCGTTATCTGCCTGCCACTAGCCGGTGCAAATATAACGCCTTTATCAACAAGTTTATTGATATACTGTATCGTAGATTCATCGACGCTCTGTGCTCCGTTAAGAAGCAATGTCCCATCAAGGTCACTTGCTACGAATTTAACCATATATTTTCTCCTTAAAATGTTTTAAGCTCATGTACAAGTCTTGCAACAGGCAGACCGACAACATTATTATAGTCGCCTTCAATACCCTTAATGTATGCTGCGAATTTTCCCTGAATACCATATGCACCAGCCTTATCCATAGGCTCTCCTGTGCTTATGTAATCCCTGATTTCCTCATCAGTCATATCATATACCCACACATCAGTCTTTTCATAAAAACTTACATTCTTATGTGTGCTGCATATAGTTACACCTGTATACACCTGATGTATCTGACCTTCTAAAGACTTAAGAATTCTGAATGCATCCTCTTCATCCTTAGGCTTGGTAAGAATCTCTCCTTTATGATAAACAATAGTATCTGCACCTATAACGATTACAGAATCATCTTTATCTGCATATTGCTCTAATACAGACTGTGCCTTAATAGAAGATAATTCTCTTACATAATCTTCAGGCTCCATCTCTTTAATATTCTCATCTGCATCACTTGTAACAACAGTAAAATCAAGTCCTACCTGACTCATTAATTCTCTTCGTCTTGGTGAACCCGATGCAAGTATCAAATGTTTCATAAAACTTCCATCTCCTTGTTCTTCACTGTATTTTGTGTTCAAAGCCTACTTCGACTCATACATATTGCATTATAGCATAAAAAAGCAGAGTGCTTCAATACCACCCCAATAAAAAAGGCACAACATTACTGCTGTGCCTCTCTGATATCATTAACATTTATTATCTTTTATTGCTCTTTTTGCTTATCACAATAACAGTTCCAGAAATAACAGCTACTGCTACAAGAATCACAATATATACCCATACATGATTATTGTCACCAGTCTTTACAACCTCTTCATCAGCCGCAACTTCACCAGCTTTTCTGACTCTTGAGCCATCAACAGTCTCATCTTCTTTTCCTGTAACTAATTCTTCATCTCCTGCAACTTCACCAGTCTTCTTTGTGACCTGAGTTGATGAAGTTGTATGTTCTTTTGTCTGTTTATTAGAATCTACTGTTGTTTCATTTGACTTTGTTGTCTCATTAACAGCTGTTGTTTCGTTTGATTCTGGTTTTGTCGGCTTAGTTTCCTTACCAGCATCAACTGTTGTCTCATTCGACTTTGTTGTCTCCTGCGCAACTGTTGTCTCATTCGACTTTGTTGTCTCCTGCGCAACTGTTGTCTCGTTTGACTTTGTTGTCTCCTGTGCAACTGTTGTCTCGTTTGACTTTGTTGTCTCCTGTGCAGTTGTTGCCTCGTTTGACTTTGTTGTCTCCTGTGCAGTTGTTGTCTCGTTTGACTTTGTTGTTTCCTGTGCAGTTGTTATCTCGTTTGACTTTGTTGTTTCCTGTGCAGTTGTTGTCTCTTCTGACTTTGTTGTTTCTGCTGAAGACTGTGCTACAGATGTTGTTTCCTTTTGTGTCGTCTCCTGCTGTTGATTATCTGATATAAAATGCATTTGTCCATTGACATTAACAAATGACTTAGAAATTACTCTTCCATTACATGTAGATGTTAAAGTAATATCTGCTTTTGGTGCAACAACTATACCACATACCTCACCTATATTAATATTACCAGTTACATTAACAGCATTGAAAATAACCGTGTCTGATACATCAACATCTGTTAATCCGCCTGTATTCTTTCCATTAATGCTGAATCTTTTAATGTCTGCATCACCATCACCGCCAAGCAGATTAATGATAACAAACTGTCCCTGTGCTTTATTTGTTATGTTGAGCTGTCCTTCTCCATAATAAGATGAAACTTCTTTTCCCTGCCAGTCAATATAATTATTAGCATACATATTTACCACTACAATCTGCTTATTCTTAAATGAAGCAAGATCAATCTTTCTATCATCATAAGCACCAATAACTATATCAGCCTCCGAATCTGGTGTATCTGAATACGCCTTGAAATTATCGTATACATTATCAAGTGCTGCAGTTACATCCATATAATCCTCTGCATAATAAACATTGATTGTATCCTTGCAGTTAGCAACATTAATAACAGCACCTGTTCTTTTTCCGTTAGCATCCTTAATATAATATTTATTCTCTCTGGGTTCATAATCATAATCAGTTCCAAGCACAAGATTATTAAATGCATTCCTATCCACATTAACCTCTGATGAACCAGAATTATCAAAACTCTTGATATATGTTGTTCCAACGCTCATATCAAGCCATGCACTCATCCACTGATCTGTTATTACAAGCTTGTTAGTCGCGAAACATGTCTGATTGTGATTACCATTCTTAAATTCTTCAGCAACTACACCGTAAGGTTTTGCTGCTCCTAATAATTCATTAAGGACATCCTGTGTTTTTGAATATGCGCCAGCTCTTAAAGACGTACCAGCAAACACAGAACCTGCAACTATTGCAACCAAAAGAACGCCAACTGCAGTTTTCTTAATCTTTACATCCAAACCACTTAATCGTTTTCTAAAAAACATTACTATCCCTCCAAAAATGTCTGAACCAATAGTTTCCCCTTAACTATATTTCCCTCTCTCAGCGTATAATAGCATTAGTACCAAAGTACTGCTTCCCCCTTTTTGGGGGGTTTTAATTCTACATTAATAAAACAACCCATATCCTGAATCAGTATCATTCTAGTATACGTTCCGGACATGGGTTATATTACACATTATTCAATTTAAATATTATGCTTCAAGGCTTCTGTTCATAGCTGACTCTAACGCATCAATAGAAGCTCTGATGATATCATGGTCAATACCAATACCAAAGTAATTCTTTCCATCCTCTCCTGTAATACCAACATATGCAATGGCACTAGAATCAGAACCCTTCTTTAATGAATGTTCTTCATAACAGAAGATATCACAAGGCTTTCCAAAATGACTGGCAAGAGCATTACTTACAGCATCAAGACGACCATTACCACCATCTTCAACATTGTACTTCTCACCATTCTCATTAATAGTTACGACTGTCTGTATTCCATTAATCTGCTTGAAATGTACTTCAGAAATCTTGAATACTGGTGTGTATTTCTTATATCTCTTCTCAAATATTTCAAGAACTTCATCTGCTGAAAGCTCCTTATGATTAACATCCGATACATCCTTAACAGCATAACCCAGATCTTCTCTCATAGCCTTAGGTACAACCATTCCATAGTTATGTTCAAGAACATAAGCAACACCACCCTTACCAGACTGGCTATTAATTCTTATAACATCTGAATCATATGTACGTCCTACATCTTCTGGATTAATTGGAAGATATGGAACTGTCCATTTATTAGGATCATTTTCAATTCTGTAATGCATTCCCTTAGATATAGCATCCTGATGTGAACCTGAGAAAGCTGCAAAAACAAGCTTACCACACCATGGATGACGGTCATCAATCTTCATCTGTGTAAGTCTTTCAAATACTTCTGCAAGATGTGGCATATCAGAAAGATTGAGTTCAGGATTAACACCCTGCATATACATATTCATCGCAAGTGTAATAATATCTACATTACCTGTTCTCTCACCATTACCAAAAAGTGTTCCCTCAATTCTGTCTGCTCCTGCAAGAAGTCCTAACTCTGCATCAGCAACACCTGTCGAACGGTCATTATGTGGATGAAGAGAAATAATAACATTTTCTCTGTTGTGCATGTACTTAGACATATATTCAATCTGGCTTGCAAATACATGTGGAAGTGACATCTCAACTGTAGCAGGAAGATTGATGATACATTTCTTATCAGGTGTTGGCTGCCAGATATCAACAACAGCGTTGCATACCTCAAGTGCATACTCTGGTTCTGTTCCTGTAAAGCTCTCTGGACTGTATTCAAAAAGGAAGTTTCCTCCATCAGCTTCAGCAAGTTCCTTTAATAACTTAGCACCTTCAATAGCAATCTGCTTAACTTCTTCCTTAGACTTCTTGAATACCTGTTCTCTCTGTGCTAATGAAGTAGAATTGTATACATGAACTATTGCTCTCGGAGCACCCTTTACGGCTTCAAATGTCTTCTTAATAATATGTGGTCTTGCCTGGGTAAGAACCTGGATTGTAACATCATCAGGAATCATATTCTTCTCAATAAGTGTACGGCAGAACTCATATTCTGTCTCAGAAGCTGCAGGGAAACCAATTTCAATTTCTTTAAATCCAACTTCAACTAACATCTGGAAGAATTCAAGCTTTTCATCAAGACTCATAGGTTCAACAAGAGCCTGGTTACCATCTCTTAAATCAACCGAACACCAGATTGGTGCCTTATCAACATACTCCTTGTTAACCCAGTCATTGCACTTAACTGGTGGCATGAAATAGCCTCTTTCATACTGTCTGTAATCAAAC
>ENA-UAHM01000388-UAHM01000388.1-human-gut-metagenome-genome-assembly--contig:-NODE-388-length-10909-cov-5.573153_pt1 | contig 10909 bp, 10 predicted proteins | sample MGYA00244408_ERZ654367 | MGnify/ENA primary metagenome ERZ654367 (study PRJEB26926, sample SAMN06164899) | human gut metagenome | biome: ENVO:00009003; feature: ENVO:2100002; material: ENVO:00002003...
ACGAGATACTGATCGGTCTCGTGGGCTCGGAGATGTGTATAAGAGACAGATGTTCCTGTGGCGGGTAGCTTGTTCTGGCTGATTGTGGTATCGCTGCTTTTTATCTTCGTTTCCCTGGCTCTGGGCTTGCTGATATCCTCGGTGACGCGGACGCAGGTTGCTGCCATGCTTGCATCGGGATTGATACTGATGATGCCTACCATGCTGCTCTCCGGTATGATATTCCCCATAGAGAGCATGCCCTTGCTGCTTCAAGGTATTTCGGCCGTGCTTCCTGCCCGCTGGTACATTCAGGCTGTGCGGAAGCTGATGATCGAAGGAGTGGATATCTCACTGGTATTGACGGAAGTCAGTATTCTTGCTGTAATGGCGGTTGCGCTGATTACGATTAGTTTCAAGAAGTTTAAGAACCGATTAGAATAGGAGAGTGGTGGTATGATAAAGTTTCTGATAGAAAAAGAATTCAAGCAGTTGCTCCGTAACTCGTTCCTGCCGAAGATGATTCTTATCTTCCCTTGCATGATTATGATACTGATGCCCTGGGCGGCAAATCTGGAGATAAAGAACATTAACCTGAACATTGTGGATAATGACCACAGCGTCCTTTCGCGCCGCCTTGTGGATAAGATCGGTGCATCCACCTATTTCCGTACAACGGCCCTTCCTGATACCTACAATGAAGGATTGCGCTCCATCGAAATCGGTTCGGCAGATATTATCCTGGAAATTCCCCGCGATTTTGAGAAGAGCTGGGTGACGGGTAACAGCCCCCGCCTGCTGGTTGCCGTCAATGCGGTGAACGGTACAAAGGGAGGATTGGGCGGCTCGTACCTGTCTTCCATCATTAATGACTATACCCGTGAGTTGCAATCGGAATCACCGACAAAGGCAATGTCTGCCGGGATGGGATTGCCCCGGATTGGCATTTCAACGCAGAATCTGTATAACCCGAACCTGAACTACAAGCTCTTTATGGTTCCGGCATTGATGGTGATGTTGCTGACAATGATTTGCGGTTTTCTTCCGGCGCTCAATGTGGTAGGTGAGAAAGAAGTGGGCACTATCGAGCAGATCAATGTAACGCCTGTCTCCAAACTGACGTTTATTCTTGCCAAGCTGATACCTTATTGGCTGATAGGTTTCATTGTGCTTACGATATGTTTCTTTTTGGCATGGCTGCTCTATGGCATTCTTCCTGTGGGGCATTTTGTGACGATATATCTTTTTGCAGTGGTCTTCCTGTTTGTAGTCTCCGGATTCGGTCTGGTGATTTCCAATCATTCCGCTACGTTGCAGCAGGCCATGTTCGTCATGTGGTTCTTTATGCTGATACTGATGCTGATGAGCGGCTTGTTCACTCCCGTACACAGTATGCCGGAGTGGGCACAACTGATTGCTGCGCTCAATCCGCTGAAATACTTTGTAGAGGTGATGCGTACCATTTACCTGCGGGGTGGTGGCATTGTGGAGTTACTTCCACAGTTGGGAGCATTGACGACCTTTGCGGTGTTCTTTAATTTGTGGGCAGTGAGGAGTTATAGAAAGAGTAGTTGAGATTACTCTTTCATAATCCTTTTGATCTCCGCATCCAGCGAAGCTTTCTCCGGGATATTGAGTTTCGGCCTTAACCGATAACGTATCCTGGTGACGCTGGCGGAGGCTATACCTAATATCCGGGCTATCTCTTCGGTGCTTTGATTGAGTAGGATGAGCATACACAGCAATTCTTCATTCTTGGTGATATTGGGACACACATCGCGCAGGCGGATAAGTGCCGTAGAATAAATGCCGGAGAAGGCGACACGGAATTCAGCTTCTTCTTTAGGCGTCAGCATGGTGGGAGACAGAGTTTCCATAAGCTTGTTGAGTTCGCTACCGGATTGGTTTGAGGTTTGTATTTCAGCCAGTTGCCGAAGCAGTTCCTGGTTGTGTTCATGAAGTTCATGGCGTGATTCAAGAATTCTTTTCAATTCCTTTTCCTTTTTATCCAGGCGAATGGAGGTGATTTCGAGTTCCTTTTCGTCCAGTTGATGATGTAATTTCAGAGATCGGTGTCTGTTCCAGAACCAGGTGGCCAGGAGCAGGATAAAGAGGATGGATGCAATTGTACCGATGGTATATGTGCGGATAACACTGTTGCGTAAGGCTATGCCTGCTGTGAGCAGACTATTTTCCTGTTCCACCTTCTCCGTCTCGTAACGTATATGCGAGGCTATGGATTCGCGAATGGATTTCCCATGAATTACAGAGTCGATAATCATATTATAGCGGGGGAGCAGTTCTTTTGCAGCTTTCATCCTGTCGGTACGGTGGTAGCTGTCGAGCAGTAACCGGTTGTTGTGATTTTCGGTTTCCATATCTCCGCGGGCTTTGGATAAGCTGACGGCTTTTTCAAGCAACGGGATGGCTTCTTGGTATTTTTCGGCTCTGTACATGGCATTTCCGTAGCCCATGTAATAGTCCAGCAGCATATAGCCGGGCACTTTATCTTTTATTTCTTCATAGTGCATCAGGACTTTCGGCAGGGAGTCCGGAAACTGGGCTTTGGCATCCAGCTTTTCCATCTTTACACGTATTTGTCCGCGCGGATTGGTGGCTCTGATGTAGAAGCTGTCGGCAAGGTTGAGCGCGAGGAAGGCTGAGTCGATGAGGCCCATTCTTTTATAAATCAGGGCTCTCCTTTCGTACAGGCTTGCCGCCATACCCCAGGTCTCGTTATCTTCACGGAACAGGCGGAGTCCTTCATTGTTGTAATGCAAGGCTCTGTCGAAGAAGTTTAGTTCGGTGTAATTGCCGCACAGGTTGATTGCGGCGAGCATCGCCCCACGCGGATTCTGCAACTTATTGCTTTGTTCCATGACTTCCTGACAGAGGCTGATACCTTTCTGGAACTCATTCTTCCGGATGTAGATGTTTGCCAGGTTGGCCATGGCCTGCGGATAGAGTCCGGTGTCGTCGTATGCTCCGTTTCTCATAGCTTCGGCGGCTCGCAGCAGGGTGGGCTCTGCCCGTGTTTCGGTGGAGTCGACGGCCATATAGGTGATTCCGGCGGCTATGGTGCAAAAGAGTTCACAGGAAGGATCATCATTTTCATTTATGCTCATGGCTTGGTCGAGGAGTTGGCAGGCTTCGGCACGGCGGCCGAGGGTTTGCAACATTTGTGCGTCGCATACCAAAATCTCGCGTTGGCAATGATTGGATAGTATCGGGTGGTTCATTTCCTTGAGCCGGAGGAAGTGTTCGTGTCCTTCGGCTATTCTTCGGGAATGATTGTATGCGAACATTAAGTGCCTGATTGCGTAGGACATCAGACGACGGGCGTCGTCAGGAGATAGTCCGTTGGGGTGTTGGTCGCTTTTGACGGGTAGCAAGAAGGCGGAGTCGAGTAGGGAAATAGCGCTGTCATATTCTTTGTCCAGCCGGAACTGATTGGCTTTTGCCAGTATGGCAATACTGTCTGCATGGAATTGCGCAGGAGGATGGGCGCTGCCTGGCGGCTTGTTGCAGCTTACTATGCCGGATACGAGAATGATTAGCGGGAATATAAAATACTTATTCATTTTGTTTAGGATACTTGTATAGGTCTCAAATATAAGTAAAATGGGTGGGTTATTAAAACGATAATTTGAAAATGTTAGAAAACTGATAATAAGGAAGTTTATTACCGGGAGTTATCATATTCTTTTCTAAACTCCCGGTAATTTGATGAATTTCCTGTTATTTGGGACAGGAGAGTTTGGGGTTAATGTTCGTTTTCATCATCGATAGTGGGTGTCCAGGCGGGATTGCCTCCAATCCATTGGGATTGTTCACCAACACTTTCGTTGCAGGAATAAACAGTAGTTGTACCGTGAGGTCTTCCTATCAAATATCCAAGTCTCACAGTTCCCTTAGAAGTAACATTAAAATCTGTTGTTAAATTCCGGTTGAGATGGTATTTCCCCCATGCGCTTTCCCCTGCAATTCCTCCAACATCCACTGGAGAGAGGCTACGTCCGGTTATGGAGCCTTGATTGCAGCATCCCAAAGCATTTCCGGCCATAGTTCCCCCAATTCCACCTACTAATATAGCATAATTTGTATTTGAACGTTCTGGGTTAGAAAGTATAATGGAAGAAGTATTTATACAATGCTTATGCTCACTTTGTAGTATTCCGTTATCTCCTATTATGCCTCCAATATTAACCATGCTTCCTTTACAACTTACATCACTTTTTCCTATTGAAGAGCAGTTGTTCATATGGGCTCCTGAATATCCAATTATGCCGCCTATGCATAAATAGCCATAGGCGAGGTTTCCGTCTGATATTTTCATTTCTCCTGACATTGTACAATTGTGAACTGTTATTTTCGTCGTGGGTCCATTTCCAATGACACCACCTACACCAAAAGATGAAATGATCGTTCCTTCTGGGTATGCAAAGGACCATGTAACATTGGCCGCTATATGGATATTTTCTATCAACATACTACTTGCAGATATCAGGCAACCAAAGAAGCCGAAGTTTTGTAGATCATCAGAAAAACTTCCTTTTAATTCGCCGCTTATGGTATGTCCGCCACCATCAAAGCTTCCACTAAAAGGCTTGGCAAATGAAATCCCTATTGGCGTCCATGTATCAGCCGTGACTTTTATATCAGTAGTTAATTTAAAGAACTTATCTACGTAGCGTTCTCCCGCTTCTACTTGTTCAATTAAATATTTCAAGTGCCCGGCACTCTCTATCAAGTAAGGGTTATCTTTCGTACTACCTTTATTATCACTCTGATCCCAAGTGTTGCCTATTACATCATTATCGAATATAGCAGCAGTCCCATAACCACCTTCTATTCCCCCAAAAGTAAGCTCCGAATTATAAACCTTACCTGCCTCATAAGGAAAATCTCCATTGAAAGAAACCGTGTAACTATAAACCATCCCGTCGTCGCCTGTCACGGCAAGAGCCAGTTTCTCTTTCAATGTGGAGGGAAGAATGGCCATGTAAGCAGTGAATTTTTCGCTACTGGCACCGGATATAGCCGCAGTAAGCTGTTTGGCAGTAGTGACATTGCTTTCATCGCTTGCTTTCTGGGAGATGGCTATACCGGCATCATCCTGTGTGCTTAGAGTGATGTATTTAGGAACAATACCATCAGGAAGAGTTACCTCAAACTTCAGAACAGCTATTTTATGCTTAAAGCTTATTCTCGAAATCTCCGTATCGGAAGCAGTAGTCTGTGCAGTCATAAAGTTGTAACCGGACAGATGGGCAAAAGGAACGCTTGCATCGATAACCTGCCCTATAACATTAAAGCGGCAATCCTCCCATCTTTTCTCAGCTTTTGATGCAGGAAAGAAAGCATGCTGGGCATCCTCAACCGCATTCCCTGTGAAAGTAGCAATCTTGCCATCACCATCAGTAGGTCCTGTCGTAGTAAAGACCTCAGTCATAGTGCCATAAAGTTTAAAGGCATCGTTTGCCGTCCACTTTAGTATCAGGCCATTAGCACCGTCATCTTCGTGGCTTATACGGGTGATAGCTCCGCCTTGGGTAACGGTAACGGATATTTTTTCTTTTCCCCCGACGGAAGTATCCTCTTTTATAACTTCATCCTGAGTACATCCCATTAATATCAACAGGAATACTGCAAAGAAAGGTATCACATTATTTATTTTCATAGTTTTATTTTTCAAAGGTTAGTATATCGTTTATCAAGTCTTCCAATTCGCTTATGCTACTTGAACTGTAGCGTTGGGTAGATCTTCGGGAACTGCTTCGACCAGGCATACCTGGATTGCCACCGGGCATATTGCTCAATGCCATTACACCCTCACTTTCCATTTCTATGATCTCTATTTGCGGAGTCACATACTTTGCTTTTCTCTCTTCTTTCATATTTCCTTTTTTAAAGTTGATAGTCATTTTGTATTTTGATAGCAAAACTAACGATTCCACTATTAGAGAAGCCAAATCAGGACTGTACAATTCAATGTACAATTGCGTGGTTTATTCCACATTTTATCCTACTTTTGCATCCAAATTAATTATATCTGATATCCTAATGAACACGCAGACAACTTATCTCGCCTCTAAGCCGCATTATGAAATCCTGGATGGATTACGTGGAGTGGCAGCTGTTATGGTCGTAGCCTTCCATCTTCTTGAAGCACATTCGGGTGGCAACCATCTCGCACAAATCATTAATCACGGCTATCTTGCCGTCGACTTCTTCTTTATCCTTTCGGGCTTTGTAATCGGTTATGCCTATGATGACCGCTGGAACCGGATGAGTATCGGTACTTTCTTCAAACGCCGTGTCATCCGCCTGCATCCTATGGTAATTATGGGTAGCATTATCGGCGCCCTTTTCTTTTTCTTACAGAAATCCCCCTGTTTTCCCAATATAGATAACGTATCGGTCGGAACAGTTCTGATAATCATGCTTTATGGCTGTACGTTGCTTCCCCTTCCTTTGAAGTGGGACATTCGCGGGTGGACGGAAATGCACCCGTTGAACGGGCCGGCATGGTCGCTCTATTATGAATATATCGGCAATATCCTGTACGCACTGTTTGTTCGTAAGTTCAACAAGGTTGCCTTGTCCATCCTTGTTTTTCTGGCAGCCTGTGCCACTTTGCATCTCTGTCTTACAGCGCCTAATGGTGATATCGTAGGCGGATGGGCATTGAATTGGGAACAGCAGTATGTGGGCTTTGTCCGTTTGCTCTATCCGTTCTTTGCAGGCTTGCTGCTTTCACGCTTAGGCTGGCTTATACGAGTAAAGAAACGCGCATTCTGGTGGTGTAGCCTGATGATTGTGATAGTTCTTTCCGTTCCCCGTATTGGCGGTGAAGATGGCTTCTGGATGAACGGACTCTACGAGGCACTTTGCATTATCTTCATCTTTCCGGTCATTGTTTCGATGGGAGCCGGTGGCAAAGTGACGGGAAAGCGCTCTGTAGGTATCTGTAAGTTCCTGGGCGATATCTCATATCCCGTTTATATCACTCATTATCCGTTGATATACACATATACGGCCTGGGCATGCAACCATAATGCGACCATCACCGAAGGTCTTCCTTATATGATACTGACCTTTGTCGGAGCTTTCGTCCTTGCTTATACCTGTCTGAAGCTCTATGACGAACCGGTACGCAAATGGCTGACCAATCGTTTTCTGAAAGGAACGCGTAAGGCAAAATAAATACATCCGGAGATATAAAAAGAACGGGCAACCTCTCTTGCGAGAAGTTGCCCGTTCTGGTTAATACATCTGTTGGGTTCACCGGAAACCTTATTTCACTTCAATGGATTTCTTATTCTTCTGTTTTTCTTCGGCTGAGAACTTCGGCAGATTGATGTTCAGCACGCCATTTTCTACTTGTGCTGCAATCTTTTCCTTGTCCACATTGTCCGGCAATATCATGGTCTGTTGGAACTTAGAGTATGAGAATTCGCGACGCAGATAGCGACCGTCTTTCTTTTCCTCCTTGTTTTCAGTCTTCTTTTCCATGCTGATAACCAAATTGTTGTCTTCGTCGATATGAACGTTGAAGTCATCTTTGGTCATTCCCGGAGCAGCCAATTCTACTTTGTACTCCTTTTCCGTTTCCAGCACGTTGATAGCCGGAGCGGTTGCATTGGCTTTTTCCATCCATTCGTTATCAAAGAAATCATTGAAGATACTTGGTAACCAATTTTGAGTTCTTCTAACAGGCATCATAATTTTAGTCTCCTATCCTTTAAGTTAAACATTCGGTTAGTTCTGAACTTCCGGTCTTGGACTGCTTTCGGGAGCCGTTTCTTAATCACTCCCATGCAGTTCCTGAACCGTTGTTCACAAACATAATCGCAAAACGTATGCCAATTGATTTTAGTTTCGCTGATTAACAAAATGTCACTAAAGTTCTGACAAAATTACTTGTTTTATGCCGTTTTGTACATTTATTATATAAAATTGCTTTCGAATACTATGAATGTGAAATGTTTCGCCTCCGGCTTATTCGTTTCCCTGATAGTCGAAATAATCAAAGTCAGCCTGTGCCTTTGAAAAAGCAGATACGGCATACAAGCCCAATATGATACCGGTAAATCCGCCGGCAGTTTCGGTACTGAGATAGCGCGTATTCATCTTGGCTATTTCCTGGAACTTATTTCCGGTGGTGGAATAGCCGAATGAATAGAACTCATTATTCCCTTTGACCTGAAGCTGCACTTTTCCTTGAGGGATATTGATTTCCTTTTCTATATGTTTCAGTTCTCCCAACTGATATCTTAGGACGATAGACTGCTGTCCTTTGGCATCCTGCCTTACAAAAAGATCATAGTGCGAATGATTCTCCATGAATACCGTAATTCCGGCTTCGTCCTGCGGTTGCCCTTTCTGTAGTTCAACGGATGTTCCGGCTGTGAAGTCGATATGTTGCTGTCTGCGGCCGATGAAAGTGGGAGAGTCCATACTGTTCAGATTGACGGGAGTTGCTTTCAATCGGAGTGTCTTACCGTTCAGGATATAGTTCTCCTGTTTGGGATTGCGCAGATAGATCCATTCCGGTCCCAGTTTCTCGGTGTTGAAGGTAGTGTGGGGAGTTTTCGATTCAAAAGGCTGCTGTGGAAGGGTGGGGACATCCATCTGTAAGGCTATGCTTCCATCTCCGTTTACCACAGGCCAGGCATTCTTATCCCATCGTACAGGTGCGATAAACGTTTCGCGCCCCAGCAGATGATGCGAGCCGGTTTGCGGACGGAATGCGAGACATACCATCCACCACGAACCATCGTGGGCTTCTATCAGATCGGCATGACCGGTTCCCTGTATCGGACTGTTCTGTGCGTTTTTGTTTATGTGTGTCAGGATTGGGTTGGCGGGATTACTTTCATACGGGCCGTCAATATCCCGGCTACGGGCAATGGTTACCTTATGCCCATATTCAGTACCTCCTTCGGAAATCAGCAGATAATACCAACCATCTTTCTTATAAATATGTGGCCCTTCCGGATGGCGTCCGCCCGTACCGTTCCAGATACGTTTGGATTCGCTTAACTGTTCTCCGGTCATCGGATTAATTTCGCACAGGTAGATGCCTACATCCGGATTACTGACCAAATAGCACTTTCCATCTTCAAAATAAAGGGATGGATCAATACCTCCTTGCTTTATCCAAACAGGTTCTGACCATTCACCACGTGGGTCAGTGGTGTGAACCAGGAAATTCCCCTTGTCCGAAACATTGGTGGTAATCATGTAAAACACTCCCTTATTGTATCGGATGGTAGGGGCATAGATTCCGCCCCATGTGCCGGCATTGGTTAACTTTACCTGTGATTCCCGTGTCAGGCAATTCCCTATCTGTTCCCAGTTGACCAAATCCTTACTATGAAACAGGGGTACTCCGGGGAAATAACAGAAACTGCTGTTGACCAGATAATAGTCTTCGCTAACACGGCAAACACTCGGGTCCGGATGGAAGCCCGGAATGATTGGATTTTGATATCCTTGTTGGGCATGTGAGAGATTTGCCAGTCCCATCATAATAAAGATGGATAAGATGATTTTCTTCATATATGTGCCTTTTAAAATGATATTATTGCAGTTTGAAACGCATTCTCCATCGTTTGGCTTCTTCATTCCAGTCGTGGCTGATGACTTTGAAGGTTCCTACTTCAGAGGTATTTTTTACGTGCGTTCCCAAACAAAGACATTCGTCATAATTGCCTACTTTCACTATGCGTACAGTTTCCGAAGCATCTTCAGGCAGTCGTTTCAAGTCAAAGCGTCCTTGTGCTTCTTCCTGCGTGATGAATTCTGTGGTAACATCCAATCCTTGCGCAATCACTGCATTTACAGCTTCTTCCAGTCGTTTTACATCTTCTTCGGTAGGAGCAGTTTCCAAAGCATAGTCCAGCTTACTTTTCTTTCTCTCTATATGTGCGGATACTGACCGTCCACAACTGAAAAGATTCATCATGGTACGGTTAACTATATGCTCGCAGGTGTGCATAGGAGGATATTCCTGTTTGTTGTGGTCGTTGAGTTGAATTTGTTGTTCCATCTTATTTAGTAACTTTTTATTGTTTATATTCTCAAGAATACTTGCTGACTTTAAGATTGATTTCTAATTATGGTGAATTCGCCATAATTAGAAATATAAAGTTTCTCCCATATACCAAGATATTCTGATGTATTTCTATTTCTTAGTTGGTCGAAAATAAAAAGATCACCTTTGACCTTTTAGGCTATCTGTAAGGCATAAATAATCTTCATTATTTACGTTAATGATTAATATCATTAATCTTGCCATAATAATATTTTTGCGTAAAGGTAGGGCTATATTCTGATATTGAAAAGATTTATATTGTAATTTGTTTAGGCTGTATTTAATTAACCTGTATGCATGGATGGGTATTTTTTGTTTGTTGTGGTCGTTGGTTTTGCTTTTTTCTAAACCCCTCGAATTCGAGAGGCTTAAAATCAGAGTTATATAATATCTCTCACAATTCTAAGTATCCGGTTATCTTTTTATATCTCTTATTTTCGTTTTAAATACGAAATAAGTCTGCTGAATATATTTTTCTTTTTGGGGAGAGATGCATTGCAATTATTCTCTCGTAGAATTTTATATTTAGGATCAGGATTTTCTATCCACAGTTTGAAGAACCTGAGAGTATATTCATACCAATTCTCTTTTGTTAAAGATGCATCATTCCAATACCATTGCTCCCCTAATGCTTTCAACTCGTCTATGGCATTAGATAACAAATAAAAATCGTATAAGAAGGTGTTGTACTCATTATTTATACATTCTTGTTCAAGTTTATTCAAAGCAGCAGACACTTTATTCTTATCAGGAGATTGTATTACTGATTTTACAATGAATAAGCCTGTCTCTTATACACATCTCCGAGCCCACGAGACCGATCAGTATCTC
>ENA-UAHM01000399-UAHM01000399.1-human-gut-metagenome-genome-assembly--contig:-NODE-399-length-10682-cov-5.567705_pt1 | contig 10682 bp, 10 predicted proteins | sample MGYA00244408_ERZ654367 | MGnify/ENA primary metagenome ERZ654367 (study PRJEB26926, sample SAMN06164899) | human gut metagenome | biome: ENVO:00009003; feature: ENVO:2100002; material: ENVO:00002003...
GTATAGAAGATATTTGGCCGGATTATCCGAGCAAAGAGGATTTCTTTTTTAATGAGGAGGAATATTAAGAAGCTAAAATCAAATTAAATGATTTAATATCAGCGGGATAAGCAAAAATAATTTGTTTGTCCCGCTGGTGTTTTATAGGCTTAAATGGTGTGGTTTGTTTGTCTAAAATGCAATTTTTCTTCTTGAAAACAGAGTTTGTTTGTCTAAAATACACTACCTTTGTGCATCCTCAGGAATATTAAAACAAAAGGAAGCGTATGGGAAGACCGAAGAGATTATATCCGTTGGGCAAATATCGTCTCCGCACACCGAAGGAGTCTGACAAAAATAAAGCCTACCCTATTGAGTTGGAATATACTTGGAATAGGCAAATTATACGTAAGACAACAAATGTCTTTGTTAAGGAAACCGACTGGAATCAGAACGGCAATCAAGGTCGTGGAGAAATTCGTGTCAGTTATGGATCTGAGTACAAACGTCTCAATCAACTGTTGTTGGCACGTGTTGACCGGATTGACTCTATGCTTGCAGAGTATAATGAAAAGCATCCCAATCAAATCACTGCTGACATTATTTCGGGATTCCTTGCAGATAAGCCATTGACGCGCCCAGACCAAGGAAAAGATTTTGTTGAGTTCACATTGGAGCGTCTTTATTCAGAATACTCAAGAAACAAGATTGGCCGTAGTCGATATGAAAACGGTAAAAGCGGAATGAATATATTCCAAACCTTCCTTCGTTCCACGAAACAGGGTACATATCGTGCCGATTCTATCTATGTTGGCGATATCACTCCTGAATTATTGGATGCATATATTTTGTGGCGTAGAGAGATAAAGCAGAATAGTGATGCAACAATCAATCACTCTTTAACACCAATATTAAAAGCATGTGCTTACGCATGTGAGATGGGTATGCTGGAACCTTCTGTTAATGCAAGAATACAGGATATGCGTATTATTACTAAGGTATCTTTGTCGGAAGAGGAGAGTGAATTTGATGGGAAGAGCCTGAATAAAGAACAATTACTTGCTCTATTGGAATACTACAAAACCTGTCCTGAACCACGTAGGAGAGAGTTTTTAGAGATTTTTTTCTTTGCTTTCCATGCTTGTGGACTTCGTGTTGTGGATGTAATGACATTGCAATGGGGGCATATCAACTTTGAGAAGAAAGAGTTGAGAAAAATTATGATTAAGACAAACAAACGCCATGTTATTCCTCTTACAGAGCAAGCTATATCTATCTTAAGACAGTGGCAAGAAAAACGGGAAGGCTGCAAATATGTATTCAATCTTGTGAAAGAAGAATTAGACCTAGATGATGCTGAAGCCCTTTATAAAGCTCGCAATAATGCCACTAAATGCATCAATCAGTCACTTGTGGTAGTGGGCGAACAGATTGGGTTGCCGTTTAATTTGTCAATGCATGTAGCTAGACACTCATTTGCAGTGTTTGCATTAAACAAAGGGTTGTCAATGACTGTAGTAAGTCGCCTTTTAGGGCATGGCAGTACAGATGTTACAGAGAAAGTATATGCCAGTTTTCTGCCTGAGACTCTTTCGTCCGAGGTGGCACGTTTAAAAGATGAATTTAAAACTCTAGAAATAATTTGAATGAAGTATGTTGCAGATTATATTTCTTAATATTGGTCTTTGCGTTATTTTGTTGGCAATTGCCTTCGTCTTCAAAAAATATGCAAGAGTAATTCTATGGTCGAGTGCAATTACATTATTCGTAGGCACATTATTACTCGTTGGACTTGGGGTTGTAAACCCTGTCAGCGATAACGAAACTGGCTCATCAGAGTTTTGGGGCACAATTATGTTTCTGATTTCAGCAGCTGCATTAGTCATTGGTGCAGAAATTCTTCGTGAGAAAAATATTAAGAATGTGGAAGAAGTTGTATCTGTTGATGCTGAAATTATTCTTTCTGAAACATTGGATACAGAATTGGCTCGTAAAGTTTTTGCAAAGGCCATAGAAGCTGGTTATATGAAAGAAGATGGCACACACTATATATGGAACGAGTCTAAAGTTCTTTTAGCATATATGTGTGGTCGCATATATTGTGGAGATAAACCAACGGTCTCCAATATTGATGATAGGGAATTTTGGAAATTTGGAAGAACTGCCTTTTTCCCTGATACGGAACTAAATAATTTATTTGATGTTTCAGGATTGGGGCAATCACGTTCAAATAGGAAAGATCTTCCAGTACCAACAAAATCAACAGAGATTGATAAATTTTTCGAGTAGCCACTTGACTACTCTTTTTTGTTTATAATCAGGTGGTTATATTTCAATCCTAATATCAAAATAACTCAATCCTAACATTATTCCTAACGCATTAGTCTAATTCATCCTAACTTTTCACCTCCTAAGGATTCTATACTTTCGCTGCGGTTATGGACGATGTGCACAATCGTACCATGGCAAAATAACCCGGCTTAAAAGTCCGAGTGCGCATCAGGACAGTTGAGCCATAATTTAAATTGTATATGGCTAAAATTAAGAATGTAGAGTCCCTATGTGAACGGGAATTGCTGGAGAAAATTCTCCACACTGTAGAGAAGCATGAAAAGGCTTTGGCTCAACATCAAATGCCCCAAAATCATCTATATGATAATAAGGCACTGATGGCAAAATTGGGTATAAAGGAAAAATATCTGAAGAAATTGCGTGATAATGGCTACCTTGGATATTCACGTCAAGGAGACAAATATTGGTATACTCAAGAAGATGTAGACCGATTCCTGCGCAATTTTCACTATGATGCCTTTGCGGCAAGTGATGAACTACCCCAACGGAGAGGAGGTGGTTATGGTCGATAAGTTGCATTTAACCAATATGCTCCGAGCAAAGGTAGAGTATAATCTTGATGGAGGATTGCCGTTGGATGTTTTCCCTGATAAAATTCAGGAAATTATTCTGAACCTTTCTCGTTATGAAAATTTCAATGTTGAGTATGTGGCATCCATTATTATATCTGCGATGGCGGCTGCCATTGGCAATTCGTACCAAATCAATATCAGGAATGAGTGGAAAGACAGTCCATCTCTTTATATGATGCTTATTGGGCGACCTGGTTTAGGTAAAACTCCTCCTCTTAACTTCCTTTACAAACCTATCAACGATTTGGACGATCGTCTTGACGAGAAATATAGCGAGGAACTTGAGAAATATGAGTGTGCCAAGCAGGCGAACGGAGGAAATGATAAATTGAAAGTGCCCAAGTGGTTGACCAATATTATATCTGACTTCACACCAGAAGCAATGGTAGAGGCTCATTGGCGCAATCCACGAGGGATAGCTATAATTGTAGACGAGATAATTGGGCTATTCAATTTCGCAAAGAGATACAATGGCAATAATAATCTTATTGAACTTCTGCTAACAGCTTATAGTGGTGGTACGATTAAAGTTCTACGCAAGTCCTCATCACGTCATATTCGTGTTAAAACGCCGTGTATTAATGTAATAGGAACGGTACAGACCAACATGCTACATGAGGTGTTCAGAAAAGAGTTCATTGCTAACGGATTCCTTGATAGGTTTATCTTCATTTTTCCAAAAGACAGGAAGATTTCAAGATGGAGAAGAAATGATAATAGTGTTCCTAAACCTGATATAGCAGGGCAATGGGCGACTATTCTCAACAAAGTACTTGAAATTCCCTGCACGATTAATGAAACAAGGAATGTTGCAGAACCAAAAGTTTTGGAAATGACCGAGGAGGCAGAGGTGTATTTTTATGATTGGTATAACAATATCATTGATAATGTTAATAGCATTGATGATGATGCAGATGTGGAGAGTCGCAGCATGAAACTTAATGGCCATGCAGGACGTTTATCGTTGATATTTCAGATAATGAAATGGGCTGTAGGCGAAGGAGATATGCAGCCAGTAAGCCTGTCTTCTGTGAAATCCGCTATTCGTATGGTTGATTACTATGAAGATACTTACCATAGGATACAAGAGATACTTTTGTCTAATACTATCGGTGATGTAAAAGAAGACTGGTTATCTCAGTTGGGTAATACATTCACAGCAAGCGATGCTATCGCTGCTGCGAAAATATATGAAATACCCAGAAGAACCGTATTCTATGCATTAAAGAAACTCTGTCAGGCAAAGCAGCCAATTCTGAAAAAAAACAAGCATGGCGAATATCGAAAAATTCAACACCAAACATCAAATGCATCTTGCACTATTGCACTTTCAACCCAAGTTGAGGAATTACAGACAAAGCATAGTGCAAAAGTGCATAGTGCAAACGAATAAACTTATCTATCCATGAGCAAGTATAGATTTCATTTGCAAAAGTATAGTTTGGGAAGCAAGATTGCTTGCCCTAGTTGTGAGAGACCTCGATGTTTTGTGAAATATGTTGATGAAGAGGGAGTTGTAAGTTTTCCCAATGAGGTTGGGAAATGTGACCATGAAATCAGTTGTGGTTATCATTACACTCCACGTGATTTCTTTCGTGATAATCCCAATGCAAACATCAAGGAAGAACGGTCTAGTGATTATGTACAGCCTGTGAAAAGTACTCATGAAAAAGAAATTATTGTGCCACCCTCTTTTATTCCCTTAGAGTATTTTAATGCGAGTCTTGCTCATTTTGAGAAGAATCCCTTATACAAATACTTATGCAGGGTGTTTGGTGAAGCTGAAGCCCAAAGGGTATTCCATTTATATCATGTTGGTACATCGGCTAAATGGGGAGGTGCGACAGTTTTTTGGCAAATTGATGCTAATGAGCAGGTACGTTCTGGTAAGATTATACTTTATAATTCTGAGACAGGGCATAGGGTTAAAGAACCCCACAGTTATGTAAGCTGGGCGCATCGTGAACTACAACTTAAAGATTTCAATCTGAAGCAATGTCTATTTGGCGAACATCTATTGAAAAGATATCCTGATGCACCGGTCATATTGGTGGAAAGCGAAAAAACGGCTATTGTCATGAGTCACTTCATCCCGAACTATGTTTGGGTGGCAACTGGCGGCATTAATGGATGCTTCAAAGAAGAATTTGTTCATAGTCTTAAAGGTAGGGATGTAACTCTAATTCCTGACTTGGGAGCTACACAATTGTGGAAAGAGAAATCGATAATTCTGACAAGAATCTGTAGCAGAGTTGTAGTCTCGGATATGCTTGAGCAGATAGCAACCGAAGAAGAACGATCTAAAGGACTTGATATTTCTGACTACTATCTATTCTCTCCATCCAAACACCAGATTCTACAAATGATGATTGAGAAGAACCCTCTTTTACAAAATCTCATTGACGCTCTAGGCTTGGAGTTGATAGATGCTCAGCAGATGACAGAATCCACTTAGATTGTACAAAACTAAAATGGTAAAGGAACTTGTTCCAGGAGTTAAAATAAAACCCATAACACAATAAGGACTTTTTGCTTTGCAGCAAGAAACTCCCATTTGTGGTTGGCAAACACAACTCTAAATGAGCAAGCTCAAATGTGTAACTTTTAAAACATTAGATCTATGAATGAAAGTATTAAACAAGCCATGCATTTAGATGCATGCAAATCTTTTGGCGCAGCAGAAGCCAATGAAAACGAAAGAAGATGGGATGATAAGATGATTGATTCTAAGAACAACGATTCTATTAATAACTACGACAAAACCAGAATGAGGCTTAATTTTGAGATTGGCCCCGATGGTAAGATTCACTCTTTGGGCTATCAGGATAAAAGACTTGATGTTCGCTTGCAAGAACGGCTAAATGAACTTGGTTGGCGTCCATTCAAAGCGGATAGTAAGATTCAGCCCAATTGTTGTGCTCGTCTCATCTTTGGTGGCAATCGAGAGCGTACATTGGGAATGGCATTTGGCACTCAGGATCTAAAACTGGATAAAGGTTCGGACAATAGCCATATACATAGATGCAAAGAGGTGGAGCAATGGGCTTTGGATGTATATAATTGGTGTTGCCGTAGGTATGGGAAAGAGAATATCATCGGCTTTCAGGTTCATCTTGATGAAACGTCACCACATATTCATGCACTTATTGTTCCTGTTGGGGTACGTCCTAAAAGTGGCCGTGAATGTGTGATGTGGTCTGCAAAATTCGGAAAGAATAAATATGAGTATGGTTCAATACTCAAGGAAATGCATACCTCACTCTATGAAGAAGTTGGTAGCAAATACGGTTTGGAGAGGGGGGACAGCGTAGAAGGTCGCAATATCCAGCATCTGAATAAGCGAGATTATATCCGTAAACTCGCAAAGGAGCAGAAGAAGATGGAAAAGGCCATCAGAGGATTGCAAACCATGAAAGATAATATCGAGGCTGAAATGAAAATGTTTTCCGATGAATTAAAAATCTTGGAGAAAGATTTGGCTGCAGGACGTGTTGTATTGGCTGAATATCAAAACAAGAAAGCGTGCATTGAGGATTTGATACAAGATTGCCAAGAAAGACTCGATGATAAGGAAACCAAGTTGATGATAAAGCAGCAGGAGTTAGACTCGTTACTGAAAGATATCCAAAACATTCATTCTGTGAATAGACCGTTCAAGAATTACAAGATTGAGTTTAATGCGCCACAGATTACAGAAAAACCGCCAATGTTTGGAACCGATAAGTGGCTGGAACGCCAAAATACAATTATCGAGAAGCAATTTACCGCTATGGGGCGTAAATTGGAAGAACTTTATAGAAATGAAGCTGCTAATCAAGTTGAAGCTGTTCGCCAGAACATTTTGGTGGATATGAAAGAAGTCCATACGTTGAAAGCAGAAAACAAGACTCTTACTGAATGTATGAATTACTGGTCTAATTTGGCATTGAAGACTTTTGACTACCTTTCGATACCATCTTTACGTGATGAATTATGTGCTGTAGCAACAGCTCTTATAGGTGGAGATTATGTAGTTCCATCAGGGGGTGGAGGCGGAGGAAATGAATCAGACTTACGTTGGGATGGTCGCAGACCTGACGAACCTGATTTTGCATTCCAAAGAAGATGCTTCTCACATGCTGTCAAATACATTATGGCTAAATACAGTGTGAAGCAGAATAAGGGACGCGCCCGATAGTTTTTCAAAGACCGCTATCACCAAGAAATATGGTGGTAGCGGCGATTTGATTTTTACAAATAAGGGGAAAAAACATTTTTGCAAAAGAATTATTATAGGAATTGCAGGTTTTAATGGACTTTTAATTATCTTTGCGTTTAAAGCAATAAAAATTACGTCATGAACGACATGAATAGAATAAAAGTAGTTCTTGTAGAAAAGAAGAAAACTAGCAAATGGCTTGCAGAAGTTTTAGGCAAAAACCCTGCAACCATTTCTAAATGGTGCACTAATACATCCCAGCCCGATGTGGCAACACTCCGAGAAATAGCTCGAGTGCTCGATATAGATGTAAAAGAGCTTCTTAACTCTACAAAATAATTCACTATCTTCATATGATAGCAATATATTATGGCAAAAAAGAAAAATAAAGAAGAATCTCTGGTTCCCAAAGACGAGAAAACCCTTAAAATGGAAGGTGTGCAGAATCTGTACAACTTTCTGTTTGAGGCATGCAACATATTGCGTGGTCCTGTGAGTCAAGATAACTTCAAAGATTATATAACACCAATCCTCTATTTTAAGCGTATATCTGATGTATATGACGAAGAGACTCAAACTGCGCTTGAAGAAAGTGGTGGCGATGAGGAGTATGCATCCTTGCCTGAACAACATCGTTTTGTAATTCCAGATGGTTGTCATTGGAGTGATATTCGCGAACGCTCCGAGAATCTTGGTGCTGCAATTGTTGGTGCGATGCGAGGTATAGAGTTAGCAAATCCTGATACACTATACGGCGTGTTGTCGATGTTCAGCGCACAGAAGTGGACCGATAAGAAAAACCTTTCTGATGGTAAGATTCGTGATTTGATAGAGCATCTATCCACCCGTAGATTGGGCAACAATGATTACCCAGCTGATTTGATGGGTGATGCATATGAGATATTGCTGAAGAAATTTGCGGATGACAGTAAGGCTCAAGCTGGAGAGTTCTATACGCCTCGTTCGGTCGTAAGCTTGCTTGTACGCATTCTCGATCCGAAACCAGGTGAGACTGTGTATGACCCAGCATGTGGTAGTGGCGGTATGCTGATTGAGGCGGTACAGCACATGAATCACTCAAGTCTTTGCTGTGGAAGCATATTCGGACAGGAGAAGAACGTTGTCAACTCGGCCATTGCAAAGATGAACTTGTTCTTACATGGCGCCAGTGACTTTAATATTATGCAAGGCGACACACTTCGTTCACCCAAGATTTTGCAGAATGGAGAGATTGCCAAGTTCGATTGCGTTATAGCTAACCCGCCCTTCTCACTTGAGAAATGGGGTTCAGTAGAATGGTCTTCAGATAAATATGGTCGTAATGTTTGGGGAACACCCAGTGATTCGTGTGGAGATTATGCTTGGATTCAGCACATGGTGAAAAGTATGGCATCAGGCAATGGTCGTATGGCGGTTGTTATGCCTCAAGGTGTATTATTTCGTGGAAATGAAGAAGGCCGCATTCGCGAGAAATTGGTAAAGAGCGATTTGGTTGAAGCTGTTGTGACATTAGGCGATAAACTCTTCTATGGCACACCTCTTTCTCCCTGTTTCTTGATATTAAGACGTTTGAAACCGGCTGCACATAGTGCGCGAGTACTGATGATTGATGGCACAAAGATTCTCACCGTAAAGCGTGCACAGAATATACTTTCTCCAGAAGATGTAAATCGTTTATACGAACTCTACACCAATTACGAGGATGTAGAAGACTTTTCTAAAGTGGTGACTCTTGATGATATTGCGGCTAAGGATTATGACCTTTCTCCTAATAAATACGTGGAATATCACAAAGAGGAAATCCGTCCATATGCAGAAGTGCTTGCAGAGTTCAAGGCGGCATACGAGGAGGTAAAGAGATTTGAAGGAGAATTTAGAAAACTGATAAACTTATAACCCTATGGAACAACCTGTAAAATATTATAGAAATCCCGATGAGCCTATTTCATTGGAAGACTTGAAATCGTTCCTTTGGGGAGCAGCCACTCGCCTTCGTGGTCAGATTGATGCTGCTGGTTACAAAGAATATATTTTCCCTTTGCTATTCTTCAAACGAATTTCTGACGTATACGATGAGCAGTTTGAAGGCTATGTTTGCGAAGGCGGTATAGAGTATGCCAATGCTCAAGCTCAAGAATTAGTAATTCGTATTCCCGATGGTGCCCATTGGCGTGATGTACGTGAGTGTACTGAGAATGTTGGCCAGCGTTTGGTCGAAGCCTTTATTGCTATTGAACAAGCCAACCCTGGCGAACATGCCGATGGACGTGTTATCGGAGGCCTGGAAGGTATCTTTGGCCCTAAAGATGGGTGGACCAATAAAGCCAAGATGCCCGACCACATTATCACCTCTTTGATAGAAGATTTCTCACGTTACAATTTGTCGCTTAAAGCGTGTCCAGCAGATGAGATGGGACAGGCATATGAGTATCTTGTGGGCAAGTTTGCCGATGATGCTGGTAATACGGCACAGGAGTTTTACACCAACCGTACCGTTGTGGATTTGATGGCAGAGATACTTCAACCTCGTCCGGGCGAAAGCATCTATGACCCTACTTGTGGTTCGGGTGGTATGCTTGTAAAATGTTTGGACTTTCTTCGCAAAAAGGGTGAACCATGGCAAGGAGTAAAGGTTTTTGGGCAAGAGATTAATGCACTTACCAGTGCTATTGCTCGAATGAATCTTTATCTAAATGGCGTTGAAGACTTTTCTATTGTCAGAGAAGATACCTTAGCATACCCCGCCTTTGTCGATGGAAGCAAATTGCGTAAGTTTGATATCGTATTAGCAAATCCGCCATACTCTATAAAGACATGGGATCGTGAGGCTTTTATAAACGACAAATGGGGACGCAATTTCTTAGGAACACCGCCTCAGTCTAAAGCAGACTATGCCTTCATACAGCATATTTTATCATCTATGAATGATCATGGAAGATGTGCTATTCTATTGCCTCATGGTGTTCTTAATAGACTTATAGAGAAAGATATACGTCAAAAGCTCATTCAGAACGATCTTATTGATGCCGTTATTAGTATTGGGAAAAATTTATTTTTTAATTCACCAATGGAGGCCTGTATTCTTATTTGTCGATCAAATAAACCAACTGATAGGAAAAATAAAATTCTTTTAATAAAGGCTACCGATTTAGTGGAACGGAAAAATACTGAAAGTTATTTAACCAATGAGCATATTTCAATAATAACGAGTATTTATACCCGATATACCAATATTGACGGACGTTCAAAGATTATTAACAATAATGAAATCCCTGATAACAAGTATAGCATTTCACCAAAATTCTATGTAAAATCCAACGATCCAAAAGATATTGAAGATATTTCTGAACTTTTAGAAAATTGGAAGTCAAACTCAGAGTCTTTACACGAGTCATTTACCAATTTAATAGATTTATTATGAGCATAGTCAAGTTTTCTGAGGTTGCACACCGAGCATATACAAGAGAAGATAGATTCAATACTGAGAAAATCTATTATGTAGGTGGTGAACATATAGATTCATGTGGTAAGCACTCAATAGCGTTTTAGGATGAGAAACAATCGGCAAATACCTTTGCACT
>ENA-UAHM01000484-UAHM01000484.1-human-gut-metagenome-genome-assembly--contig:-NODE-484-length-9385-cov-2.984995_pt1 | contig 9385 bp, 7 predicted proteins | sample MGYA00244408_ERZ654367 | MGnify/ENA primary metagenome ERZ654367 (study PRJEB26926, sample SAMN06164899) | human gut metagenome | biome: ENVO:00009003; feature: ENVO:2100002; material: ENVO:00002003...
CGAGATACTGATCGGTCTCGTGGGCTCGGAGATGTGTATAAGAGACAGCACCTATTTTTCTCATTTGTAAATATAGATTTTTCCTTGAATTGTCAGATAATTTGTCAATTCAGTTGTTCACGCGGCTGTTGTCTGTTAATTGTGTTAATTTTCTTTTTTAAGCCATGCTTTTAGCACAACTCTTTGGGGATTTTCCCTATTTTTCCTGTCTCCGACCATACACTTTGCTTGTCAGTCCCTGATAGATTGCAGAGAAATGTCTGCTTTCTGCCATTGCGGTCCGGAGAGGTGCTAGGGTCAGTGCCATCACAGCGCGGTAGCGGAACAGTTCTACGGGTTTCATGTATTTTGCCGTGATCTCCTTATGCTCTGCGGCACTGCGTTTCAGGTTCTCCTTTGTCTCGGAGTAGCCGCCGCCTTCGTAGGAAGATACGGTAAGCCCCAGATACTGCATGGGAGCCTTCGCCCGGTAATAGCACCACAGAAAATGTTCATAATCTGCGCGGATCTTGTATTTTGGTTCGTAGGGCTTCTGTCGGCACAGGTCTGCGGCATAGAAGCAGGACTGATGGCAGGGAATGTTGCGGTAACAGACAAAGCCGGTGATTCGGGGCGGGGATGATATCTTCGTGTCCGTTTTCGCGCTGTAGGTATCTCCGTAATAGATGCCTTGCAGTTTCATAGGGTGCTGTTCCATGAATTGTGCGGTGCGGGTCAGAACTTCGTTGTCATAGAAGAGGTCACCGCAGTTTAAGAACAGAATGTAATCTCCGGTCACATGAGAGACCGCCTGGTTCATAGCCTCGTAGATGCTGTGATCCGGTTCCTGGTAGAGATGGATCCGCCCGTCAGTGCGCATGGACTCTATGGATCCGTCACGGCTGCCACCGTCCTTGACGATGACTTCGAAGTCTGGGCAGGTCTGGGCCAGGATACTGTCAAGGGTCTGATTCAGTTTGGTGCCGGGGTTCAGGCATACTACGATAATGCTGAATTTCATATGTTGCTCCTTTTAAGATATAATATCTCCGCAGTCGAGAACAGGGCAAGGAACGCGGCACGTTCGCACTCTGTCGCAGAGCGTAGCGGCACGTAAGTGACCAAAGTACGGTCACTAAGTGCCGACGTCTGCTTACGGCCTGCTTATCCTTACCCTGTTTTCGGCTGCTGGGTTACGTTGTCCATCTTTGTATATCTTATCAAGTATTTGGATGGTGACAAATGTACTTTTTTATTGCCTAAAATATATTTTTCTGTTTGTGGAGCATCCCGAGGGATACAACTGCCACTGCCAGGAAAATCACGCATACAGGCCAACTGACGAAGCCGGTGACGGCGATGGCGGTGTAGGACAGGCAGTAGGCGAGGACATTGGATGCCACATGAACGAACACTGCCATTTTGAATTCTCCGAAATACTCATAAGCGTAAGCCATGAGGCAGCCAATGAGAAAGCCGTAGATGCCCTGCACGTAGTTCATGTGGTACACACCGAAGATCAGTGCAGACAGGGCTATGGCGAGTTTGATATCCATGAATCTGCGGAGATATCCGTAGATAACTCCGCGGAACAGAAGCTCCTCTGCTATGGGGGAGATGAAGCCGAATACAAGGATTCCTACGATAAAGTGTGCGGAATATTGCTGGGCTGCAACTTCGGTATAGGCTTCGGATTTGTTGGTCACTCCCAGAAGTTCAAACAGGAGGTTGAAACCGATAACGGCACCGATAGTGGTTGCCACCAGCAGGGCATATTTTGCCTTACCTTCTTTTTTTAGATGGCTTAAATGCATATCCTCTTTGTTCTTCGTGATCAGAAGCTTTGCCGTGGACCATACCGCCAGTGCTCCGCCGATGAAGCCCAGTGCCGCTATGATACTGGACACATCTCCGGAATAGCCGTTATATGCACCGGTCTCATCCCTCAGGATCAGCAGATCTACCAGTCCACCGGAAGCACCGGACTGTGCCAGCTGATACAACAGTGCCAGCAGCGCATACTGCACTGCATTGCGCACCAATATAAACATCAGAAACGAATACACCATGGTCCAGATCCTCTGGTACATGGGATTTTTCTTTTTATTGTCGGGATTGCTGTTCACCAGTTCCTCGCTGCCGCGAAGCAGAAATTTTTCCAATTCTTCCACGGATTGTACGATGTAGTCCGCTTTTGCTTCCTTTAACTCTTCCTTGCTTCCGTAGCCATAAGTCACGCCCACGCTCTCCACGCCCAACGCTCTGGCTCCTTCCACATCGAACTTTCTGTCGCCGATCATGTAGACCTGATCCGGCTCTATGGGATTCTCCTTGAACAGCTGATGCAGGGTCTCCTGCACCACCTGATCCTTCGTCTCTCTGGTGCCGTCCAGCTCACTGCCTACCACCACGGCAAAATATTTTTTCAGATCAAAATGCTCCAGTATGCGTTCCACATAGATCTGGGGTTTGCTGGAAGCCAGTGCCAGAAAATAGCCCTTGGATTGCAGGTTCTTCAGCATCTCCGGAATACCGGCATAAACTTCATTTTCAAAAATACCCGTATTCTGAAAACGCTCTCTGTATTTTGCCACGGCCTCCTCCGCCTGCTCAGCGGTAAAACTGTAGAATTCCATAAAGCTGTCCCGTAAGGGCGGTCCGATAAAAGGCTCCAGCTTGTCCAGATCCGGTTCCTCAATACCGAAGGAGTGCAGCGCATACTGCACGCAGGTCGTAATTCCAATTTTGGGATCTGTCAGTGTACCGTCCAGATCAAACAGCAGATATTTTTTCATTTTTATAATTCCTTTTTTTGTATCTGTTCCAAGCCCTGTAACTATCGCAAAATATTCATTGAATACCGGGATCCGCAAGAATATTCTGTAATTGTTATGAGGCTCTGAATAGTTACCCTTTCTTTCTATAGCTTGTGGGGTCCGCAAAGCATTAGAAGCTGCGGATCTTGTCCCCGTCATCCTCAGTGTTTTTCAGTGCCTTGATCTCTACGTCATAGCCCACATTGGCATTGACCTGCACATGGACCATATCGCCCACTTTTTTACCAAGCAGTGCCTTGCCCAGAGGAGATTCGTTGCTGATCAGACCTTCCAGTGAGTTCCCGCGAACGGTGGTCACGATCTTGTAATCCTCCTGGGTGCCGTCGTCGATGAATTCCACGGTAACAGTGTTGTTGATGCCCACCTCATCCACGGCGGAGTTCTCGGAGATCACCTTTGCGGTCTTGATCATTCTCTCCAGATAACGGATCCGGCTCTCGTTCTGATTCTTGTATTTTTTCGCTGCATAATATTCAAAATTCTCACTGAGATCTCCGTGGGCTCTGGCTTCCTTCACGTCCTCCAGTGCCTTGGGACGCACCACCAGCTTACGATACTCGATCTCATCTTCCATTTTCCTGATATCACTGGGTGTTAATTCATCGTACATAATTTCTCCATTCCTATCTGTTCAATTACTTATATCATTTATTGACAGTTTTTCTCCCGGCTCGGCACATGCTGATTTTCTACCAACAGCCGTCCTTCTTTTTCTTCGGCGACCGGCCTTCTTTTCCTTCGGCAGACGCCTTTCTTTTCTTCTGACGGCCGACTTTTTTCCTTCCGGCAGCCAGCCTTCTTTTCTTGTAGAGGATGACCGGTCGCAGTCTCTATGCTGTCCCGGTGTGCCCAGCATTCTACAACTGCATTGCGTAGATTACCGCCAGAGACAGAATGATCTGAATAATGGCAAAACGGAATACGGTCTGTGTATTGGACCAGTCCCACACCTTACGCACATGATCATGCAAGGGAGTACGCACATTTTTCAAAATATGAATCTTCAGGAAGCGGAGCAGGGAAACCTTAAGCAGTCCCAAACCTCCGTCCAGAATCAGCACCAGAGCCAACGGAATAAACAAAAACGGACAGCCGCTCTTTAAAATAGCGATGCTGATGAACAGTCCCATGGCCCGGGAACCCGCATCTCCCATCATCAGCTTACTGGGTGTTGCATTGTACCACAGATAACCCAGAATGCATACGGCAAACAGCAGGATCAGGAAAGAATAGGTCTCATTGACGTCCTTCATACGGTCCACGATATAGATGGACATGATCGTAATGATCGACAGGGTTCCGGAGAGTCCGTCCACACCATCGGAGCAGTTGGTCACGTTCACGGAGGTCCATACCAGGATCACCGTGAGGATTGCGAATACTACGGGAGGCAGCGTGAACTTTACATGGAACAGTGCCAGTTCCACCACGTTGGAGTTGTATTTCAGGAAGGTGATGGCTACCAGTGCCGCCACGCACAGATCCAGAAACCCTTTTTTGTACTCGCCCCAGGGAGTCTTGGAAGCATCGTCCAGAAATCCCGTCATCATGCATACCACGATCAGCAGCAGGTAGATTACCAACTCTGCGCTTAAAGGGGAAAACAGCAGAACAGATGCCACAAATGCCAGGACAAAAATAATTCCGGCGCCTCTGGGTTTCCCTGCAGACAATTTTCCGTCATGGGCAAATTCTCTTCCGGCATCCTTGGGCAGATACGGACTTAATTTCGCCGTTGCCAGTACCGTAGCACTAAAAGCAAAAAGAATTCCAAAAAAAGCAAGGAGAGAACTGCTTCCCTCCGGCAAGATCATCTGTAACATACTATCCCTCGTTTCCACATGAGATACTCACTTTTGTACTCTCATGCTGTATTTTCTGATAAATTCCGTAACTGTTCACAGGGGCATTCGAGAAATGAACACCTCAGAACAGTCACAAAATATTTTAACACAAATATCCCGGAATCTCAAATAATTTCCACAACAGTTCAGTTCTGAACATATCTGGGCGCAGAAATCATGCTTGCATGATTTTGCGGGCAAATATGTTCAGGAGCTAAGCGCCAATCTATGAGCAAAGGTAGAGCGTGTTAACGCGACTCCCGTGAACGGCGCGGCTGAACTGTTACGTTTGACAGTTTCCCCACGGTGGACTACTATATTCTTATGAACACTTTCTGAAAAATAGCCATAAAAGGAGAAATACTCTATGATGATCCATAAGATCGAACCGCATAAATATTACCCGGAATTCCGAAGCCAGGATCCTAAACCTTCCGATTATCTGCTGTTATTTGACGGAGAAAAGGTCTATCTGCCCTCCCATACAGAAAACAGTGATGTAACGGATACTTCCGCCGGTGCCGGCATCTCTGAGCATCCTCAAGTATATCTTCCTACTTTTGAAGAAGTCCATGGACTCTTGGGAATCCGTCAGCCTATGGAACGTTTTTTTCTGGACTGTGAATATCTCTTTTCCATTGATGACCGAGCATTCTTCCGCAAGACGACGGAGGATGCCGGTGCTCTCATGCTCCCGGAAGAAGACCTCTACGCTTCCGGTGTGTTCCGTAATTTTGAGCCGGAATATCTGGCATTTGCTGGAATCACTGCCACCCAGATCAATCGTTTCCGTCTGGACCGGAAATTCTGCGGCCGCTGCGGACATCCCACAATTCACAGCACCACAGAGCGGGCCTGCATCTGCCCGGAGTGCGGTCAGATCGAATATCCCAAGATCTCTCCAGCCGTCATTATCGCCATCGTGGATACCGAACAGGACAAGATCCTGCTGACCCGCTACGCCGGCGGTTCCTATCGTCACTGGGCACTGGTGGCCGGCTTCGTGGAAGTCGGTGAGACCTTCAAGGGTGCTGCCCGCCGGGAAATCATGGAAGAAGTCGGTTTAAAGGTCAGCGATCTGGTCTATTACAAATCCCAGCCCTGGTCCTTCAGCGATTCCGCCATGATCGGCTTCTTCGCGAAGCTGGAGGGGGATCCTTCTATTACTTTGCAGGAATCCGAACTTGGTGAAGCAAAATGGTTCTCCAGAGAGGATGTCCCGGATCTGCCCTCCACTATCAGTGTCGGTCAAGAAATGATCACATTATTCAAGAATGGTGGGGATCCGTTCTGCAAGAGATAATTGATACATTTGAAAGTTTTTCATTTCTATTCCATGATATACCTTGACTTTGTGCCCCCGTGGTTTCATGCCCCGGGGGCTTATTTAGCTTCTTTTCCTCTCTGCGCCCCGCTCTCTCGATCTCCCCGGGGCTTAACCAGCATGCTCCTTATATCTACGCCCCATGTACGCAAAAATCTGCCTCCGACAATAACATTGTCATGAGGCAGACTCCTTTCTGTACTTATTCTCTTCACTGTTTCTTCACCTAGAGCATCGTAGCTGTCATCGCTTCTCATTATCTCAATAATCGGCACTTCTTCGCTACCTTCACTAACAGATATCCCTTCGGGAAGCTGCGAAGCTCCTGCTCCGTGATGCCCCGCATCAATATCAGCATGACAAAATAGACTACAGCAGCAATTACGATCGCAGGAATGACAGAGATCCGCATGGACTTCGTCACCATATACAGACCCTCGTAGATTGCCCAGGCTGCTGCTCCCATAAACGCGGAGGCGAACGCCGGAATGACGAAAGTCTTTACGATCTCCTGCCGGTAGCCTACCGCTCTTCTTACCGCCCACTGGTTCAGCACACACATCATACCGGAATACAGCGTATTAGCGATGGCAATGCTGTACAGATCCAGTCTTGTGAACATCAGAAGCAGCACTGCTGCCACCGTCTGCACCACCAGCGAGATCCCCGCATTGATGATCGGGGTATTGACTTTGCCCAGCCCCTGTAAAATGGAACTGTTTAATGTCGACAATGCATAAAAGATAACCGACAATGACAATGTCATCAGAAGGGCTGCTGCCAGGTTCAGTTCCTCTGCCGTCTTGTTCGTGAACAGCAGACTGATCACCGGCTTCGCTAATACAAAAAGTCCCACAGCGCAGGGAATCGAGATCACCATGGTAGTCTTCACTGCCAGTCCGATCTTCTCTCTGGCTCCCTTCGCATCCCGGGCTGCCATCAGCTGTGCCACAGAAGGGATCATGGCCGAAGCCATGGCCGAGGCAAAGGCAATGGGAATATTGGACATTGTCAGGGACTGTCCGGAGAAAATACCATATTTTTCATAAATAGATACCGTATCCAGATTGCGAAGGGACGGATACCATTTGGTGTAGATACTGTTGTTGACCGTACTGCTTAAGTTATATACAGCCGTACTCAAAATAAACGGTGTCACCACCAGTGTGATCGTCTTGAATATCTGTCCGTAGGAATCCACATGTTCATGCCTGTCACGCTGCACTCTGCGCAGGATCATTCCACGATTCAGAGCATAGACTCCCGCCATAAAAAGCAGCGCCACTAATACGCCGACACCGGTACCCAGTGCACTTCCCACTGCACCGTAGGTTGCTCTCATCACCTGCCCTGCCTGATCCGCCGGAACCTCCATCGTTCCCATAAACATTTGGATCAGAAGGTATGCCGCGCCTACGCTGACTACCGCATTGGCGATCTGCTCCAGGATCTGCGATACGGAGGTCTGCGCCATGCTCTTATGTGCCTGAAAATACCCTCGTAAAACTCCCAGGATACCATAGACGAAGATCGTCGGTGCAAAGGTGCGCAGTACTGTGACCGCTGCTCCGGACACGAATAATCCCGCTCCGAAAAACAGAAAAAGGCTGGCTATACCGCCAACCACCAGTACATAGATCATGGCTCCGTGGAACAGTCTGTGGGCATTACGGTATTCCTTCTCTCCCAGCTTCTGTGCGATAGCTTTGGAAATTGCCGAGGGAATACTATAAGAGGAGATCAACAGAATGATCGTATAATAGTTATACGCTGACTGGTAATAACCAAGTCCCAGATTCCCGATGACACTCTGTAAAGGGCCCCTGTAAAGGAGCCCTATGATTCTGCTGATGATTCCGGCTGCCGCCAGAATTCCCGCCTGCATGATAAAATTGTTCTTGGAACTGTTCTTATCTGCCATATGTTATCTTACCCTATTTCAGTTCTTTATCCGATCAGCCAGTCATACATCTCCTGATATTTCCCGGCGGATACCTTCCAGGAGTAGTCGGTGGCCATGGCACGATCCACGATCTTATTCCACTCTCTCTTCCTGTCATAGTAAATATGCTCCGCATAGCGGATCGTATTCAGCATCTCGTGTGCATTGTAATTCGTAAAGCTGAAGCCCGTACCGGTGCTCTCATACTCATTATAGGGCTGTACGGTATCCTTCAGTCCACCGGTCTCTCTGACGATAGGTACGGTACCGTAACGCAGTGCGATCAACTGACTCAGGCCGCAGGGTTCGAACAGGGACGGCATCAGATAAGCATCACAAGCCGCATAGATTTTATGGGACAGTGCATCCGAATAATAAATGTTGGCAGACACCTTGTCTCCATACTTCCAGTCGAAATGACGGAACATATTCTCATAACGTTCCTCACCGGTGCCCAGTACCACGAACTGGATATCATCCTGGCACAGTTCATCCATTACATAAGCGATCAGATCCAGACCCTTCTGGTCTGTCAGTCTGGATACCAGACCGATCATCATTTTCTTATCATCTACGCGAAGTCCAAGCTCTTCCTGCAGGGCTCGCTTATTCTTCACCTTTTCCTTGCGGAAATTCACTGCATTATAGGCTTTTACGATATTTTTGTCCGTCTCCGGATTGAACTCTCCATAGTCGATGCCGTTGACAATACCGCGCAGATCATGACTTCTCGCACGCAGCAATCCGTCCAGGCCCTCACCGTAAAACGGAGTCTTGATCTCCTCCGCATAGGTATCACTTACGGTGGTCACTGCATCCGCGAATACGATACCGCCCTTTAACAGATTTGCATCCTTATAAGCCTCCAACTTGTCAGAGGTAAAATAATACTCCGGCAATCCGGTAATGCTCTGTACCGTCTTCACATCCCATTTTCCCTGGAACTTCAGATTATGTATGGTGATCACAGACTTCATGTTGCGGTAGAAATCTCCGCCATGGAAACGCTCCTTCAGGTATACCGGAATCAGACCGGTCTGCCAGTCATGGCAATGGATCAGATCCGGCTGAAAATTCAAAAGCGGTAATGCCGACAGCACTGCCTTGCAGAAATATGCATACTTTTCGATCTCATATCTGGGATCATCCCCATAAGGCTTAAAACCACCGAAATAACTCTCATTATCAATGAAATAATAATGCACCCCGGCTTCCTCTGCCTCCAGAACACCTACATACACATTCTGCCAGTTGAAATCCATGTAGAAATGTGTCACATACCTGAGCTTATCCTTCATCTCCTGCTTCATACAGGTATACTTCGGGATAAACACTCTTACATCAAAATACTCCTTGTCAATATACTTCGGCAAAGATCCTACGACATCCGCAAGTCCTCCGGTCTTGATACTGTCTCTTATACACATCTCCGAGCCCACGAGACCGATCAGTATCTCGT
>ENA-UAHM01000505-UAHM01000505.1-human-gut-metagenome-genome-assembly--contig:-NODE-505-length-9057-cov-4.241280_pt1 | contig 9057 bp, 5 predicted proteins | sample MGYA00244408_ERZ654367 | MGnify/ENA primary metagenome ERZ654367 (study PRJEB26926, sample SAMN06164899) | human gut metagenome | biome: ENVO:00009003; feature: ENVO:2100002; material: ENVO:00002003...
ACGAGATACTGATCGGTCTCGTGGGCTCGGAGATGTGTATAAGAGACAGTGAAAAGCCTCCTTATTCAAACCTTTTGTTTATTATTCCTTTGCTTGGGCACGGTCCGTGCACAGCAATACCAACTTGCATCACCCAACGGAAAACTATCCGTTACGGTAGATGCCGGAGAAGCCCTCACCTGGCAGATAGCACACGACGGAACCACGGTGCTGCAACCCTCTGCCATCGCCCTGCAAGGCAGAGATGAAAAATCAGCCAAGAAAGCAATAACTTTCGGTAAAAATGTAAAAGTAATCCGTGCAGAACGCAAGTCTGTAGAGTCCTCCTTCCCCACTCCCCTCTATAAAAAAGCAAGTGTGAAGGATGTCTACAACCAGCTGACACTGAAATGCCGCGGAGGCTACAGCGTACAATTCCGCGCATACGATGACGGCGCTGCCTACCGCTTCATTTCCGAACAGAACAAGCCGTTTATCGTCCTCAACGAAACTGCGGACTTCAATTTCGACAAGGATTACCAGGCATTTGTACCTTACATAAACGACAACCGCAACGGTGAGCGCTATTGCTTCTCCTTCGAGTCTTACTACGACGAAGCCCCGTTGTCCAAAATGTACACCGACTCACTCTCCATCACCCCACTGATGGTTTGCCTGGACGGAGGAAAGAAAGCCGTTATCATGGAAGCCGGATTGGAAAACTATCCCGGCATGTTCCTCACTGTAAATCCCCAGACACGTCAAGGAGTGCAGGCAGCATTTGCCCCCTATCCGCTGGAGGAAATAATCGGCGGACACAACCGGCTGAACCTGATACCGACAAAACGTGCAGACTACATCGCCCGTTGTGCCAAGCAGGAGCTCCCCTGGCGTGTGGTGCTCGTCACCGAGAAGGACACGCAGCTTGCCGACAATGACATGGCACAGCGTCTTGCCCCCGCCTGCCGCATCAAAGACATTTCCTGGATTAAACCCGGCAAAGTGGCTTGGGACTGGTGGAACACCTGCAACCTGACTGGCGTAGACTTCAAAGCCGGCATGAACACCCCGACTTATAAGGCATTCATCGACTTTGCCGCCGACAACAACCTGGAATATATCATCATCGATGACGGCTGGAGCGGAAACGAATCCTTATTGAAAGACCTGAATCCGGATATCGACTTAAAGGAACTGGTAGCCTACGGAAACCAGAAGGGCGTCGGCATCATTCTCTGGGCAAGCTGGCGAAACTCTGCCAAAGATACGGAAGCTGCATTCAGCCACTATGCACAGATGGGTATCAAAGGCTTCAAGATAGACTTCTTCGACCGTGACGACCAGCCACTGGTACAGTCTGTAGAACGTATTGTAGCCTGCGCCGCCGAGCACCGCCTGGTATTGGACCTGCATGGCCTCAAGCCATACGGTATACAGCGCACCTATCCCAACGTCCTGAACTTTGAAGGTGTAAAGGGATTAGAGAACGCCAAATGGGAACCGATAGTGAACGGAGCCCCCCTCCACAACTTCCCACGCTATGACGTGACTGCTCCCTACCTGCGTATGCTTATAGGCCCGATGGACTACACACCGGGAGCCACAATGAACGCAACCCGCGAAACCTTCCGTGCCGTCAACGACCATCCGATGAGCCAGGGTACGCGCGTCCACCAGATGGCGATGTACACCCTCTTCGAAGCCCCGCTGCAAATGCTTGCCGACAGCCCCAGCAAATATATGAAGGAGCAGGAATGCACGGACTTCATTGCCAAAGTGCCTACCGTTTTCGACGAGACCGTGGCACTGGACGGTGAAGTAGGCGAATACCTTACACTGGCACGCCGCAAGGGAGACGTCTGGTACATCGCCTCCATGACCGACTGGACACCACGCGACTGTACCATCGACCTTTCCTTCCTCGGAGAAGGAAGTTACGAAGCCGAAATCTTTTCCGACGGCATCAATGCCGACCGGGAAGCAACCGACTACAAGAAAGAAGTACGCACCGTGACCTCGGGAGACAAGCTGAACATACACATGGCACCCGGAGGAGGATGGACAGCACGGATATGGAAAAGATGATAGGGTGATAAAGTAATGACATGATAAGTGCAATAGGGTGACAGTTACGTTAAAAGTGCTGTCACCCTATTCCTTTATCACTTTTAACATACCTCTACGTGAACCTTTTATATCCTATCTTGTTTTTTCTCACAAAAGCCTAAGGTACCATAGGGCAGGAATTTATATTAAACCTAAACAATTATAAAAGTATGAAGAAATTTATTCCCCTATTATTAGCGGTCTTTGCAGTGACGCTTGCATCTTGCGAAAAAGACCCTGACATGGATAAGCTGGACAATAATTATCTGGTTTATACCAACTATGACAAGAAGGCGGATTTCAAAACCTTCGAAACTTATTACTTGCCGGACAGCATTCTGGTCATCGGTGATAAGGAAAACGCCGAATACTGGAAAGATGAGAATGCCCAGGAAATTCTCAGCGCTTATGTTGCTAACATGAACAGCCGCGGCTACATCCGTGTGGATGACCGGGAAGAAGCCGACCTTGGCTTGCAGGTAAGCTATGTCAGAAGTACCTATTACTTCACCGACTACGGACGTCCCGAATGGTGGTGGAACTATCCAGGCTACTGGGATGCTCCTTACTGGGGCAACTGGGGCGGATGGTATTATCCCTATGCCGTGAACTATTCCTACAGTACCGGTTCCTTTATCAGCGAATTGTTGAATCTGGAGGCGCCGCAAGGCCAGAGCGAGAAACTTCCTGTTCTGTGGACCAGCTATATGAGCGGCTTGCTGAGTGGTTCTACTTCTGTCAATACCAAACTTGCCGTGCAAGGTGTGAACCAAGCTTTCACTCAATCAACTTACCTGACTAACAAGTAGTGACAAGCTACGAGCTATAAGTGACAAATGACGGGTTACCCAATATTAAGGTAACAAGAATAATACGGCAGCATCCTTTCCGGACTGGGAAGTTGCCATTGAACCAAAAAACAAGAACAAAGTATGAAAACAATAAAATATCTTTCCTTGAGAGTATTTGCGGTTGCCGCTCTTGCTCTCGTCTTCGCCCTACCGACGAAGGCACAGATGACCGATAACGGTTATGCCAATATCGACTGGCAATATAACTTTCCCCTCAGCAACAACTTCGCCGACAAATCAAGCGGCTGGGGTATGAATTTTGAAGGCGGTTACTTCCTGACAGACAATTTTGCATTGGGAGCTTTCTTGAACTACCATAGCAACCATGAGTATTTCGGTCGCCAGACACTTCCCGTAGGCGAAGGCGGCAGTCTGAATACCGACCAGCAGCACACTGCATTCCAGTTGCCTTTCGGTCTGGCCTCCCGCTATGTATGGAACCGTGGAGGTGCATTCCAGCCGTATGCCGGTGTAAAACTGGGTGCTGAATATGCACAGTTGAAGTCAACTTTCAACGTATTCGAAGCCAACAAAGATACATGGGGTTTCTATGTATCTCCTGAAATTGGTTTCAATGTGTATCCTTGGGCTTATGGACCGGGCTTGCATTTCGCAGCCTATTACAGCTACGGTACGAACAAAGGTGACCTCTTTACGTACAGCGTAGACGGTTTGAGCAATTTCGGTCTGCGCGTAGGTATTGCGTTCTGATAAGACACACACTTAAAGCTTAACAGATAGAATTTAATTGTTTCAAAATTGAAGAAGAAAAGAGCCTTTCCTGCGTGAGCAAGGGAGGCTCTTTTTAATTCTACCAGTTATTTTTTTCCTCCCAGCATCGCCTTATATACAGCTTCCTGAATCCTCGTCCTTATATCCAGCCTCATCAACTTGTTATTCCACACATCCGGATAGGTGCGGTTGCTCAAAAAGACATAAACCAAGCCGTTCTCCGGGTCTGTCCAGGCGCAAGTACCCGTGAAACCGGTATGACCATAGACAGAAGCAGGGGCAGACTCTGCGCAGGGACTCTTCTGGGGATTATGCCGGTCGGGCTTATCAAATCCCAGCCCCCGGCGGCTTATCCTTGAGACAGTGGTAGTAAATACCCTGCAGGTCTCCTTGCTCAAATAGCGTTTACCGTCCAGTTCACCCCCATTCAGCAACATCTGATAGACTTTTGCTACTTCTTCGGCAGTGGAGAACAGCCCGGCATTACCGGAAACGCCACCCTGAAAAGCTGCGGATTCATCATGTACAAATCCTTGCAAGGTAGTCTTACGCAAGAAAGGATCTGTTGATGAAGGTACAATATCTTCCTTCTTCAAGAAGCGCAGAGGAAGATACCCCGTACGCTCCAATCCCATCGGAGTATAGAATTCCTTGGCCAAATATTCGTCCATAGACATGCCGGTGCGCGCCTCGACCAACTGCTGCAACAAGATAAAGCCCACACAACTATAACGGTAACGTTTATCTCTAAGCGGAGTATCCACAATCTTCTGCAAGTACTCCTGCTTGAAAGAACGGTTCAGCCAAAGGCTGTCGGACACTTGCATCGTATATTCCGGTGTCTGCACCTTCGACGTCAGTCCCTGACGGAAGCGGAACTTAGGGTTCGCCCAAGTCTGCCGTCCGATGCGTGCGGAATGCCGGGCATCGGGACGTGCCTTGAACAAAGTGCCGGTGTAGCTCTCTTCATCAATCGCTTCCTGATAGAATAGCAAGGTAGAAGGTAGACCGGATTCATGCATCAGCAGTTCGCGTACCGTAATATTCTTCTTGTCCGTATCCTGTAGGAAAGGCAGATAATCCGACACCCGGTCTGTAAGATTGAGGCGTCCGCCATCGTACAACTTCATCACAGCAAGCAGCGTGGCTGTGGTCTTTGTCAGCGAAGCGATGTCGTATACATCCGTCTTCTTTACGGGAAGCGCCTTGCTTCCGGCCTCGTTCCAGACGTGGGTACCGAAAGCTTTATTATACATCTCCCTACCATCCTTCAGCACCACCACCTGGCAGCCGGGGTAAGCCCCTTCACGAATGCCTTCTTCAGCTATCTTGTCTATTTCAGCCAGCAGACGGGAATTCATACCATGCTCTTCGGGTACAAAGCGGGGGGCGCTTTGAGGAGTCAGCGTCACTCCCGCACCGGCAGCAAACCGACTACCGATACTGGCAGACAAGCGTCCCTCTGAACAAGCGCTGCCATAAACAATCCGGGCAACCTGCCGCTGTACCTCCTCGTTGGAGGAGTGTGCCAAAATCACCGCTTCAGCAGCAGCGTCCCCTTGTTTTATCTGCAATACCTGCTTGCCAGGAATAAAGAACAGATAAACCACCGGTACGTCAGGAGCGAACTTTGCAAAGAAATTCTGATAGGGCGTCAAACGGTGTTCGGTGACACAGACCAGAATACGTTTGTACTTGGCCAGCGCATTTCTCAAACGGTTCCCGTCAGCCTCCGGCAGATTCTTGCCCAAACGGAACTCCACAGGACGGGTATACTGCGACAGTTCCTTGAGGAACGGCTGGATTTCCTGCGCTTCTCCCACATTGAGCACGGCAACTTCACCGATGGAAGGGTCCAGCGGAAGTACCTCGTCCCGGTTATCCAGCACAGTGATGGCCGCCAAGTTCAGCCGGCGCATCAAATCACGCGTTTTCGGAGTATTGATGCGGGTCCCCAAACCTGAAAGCTGTACATGGGGTTTCTTTTCCAACCCAAGGGCATATTTATATTTCAGTACTTTACGGCATTTCGCCTCTATCTCTTTCTCTGTCAGCTCCCCTTTTTTCACAGCGGCAAGCACAGCCTCCACTTCTTCCTTAATACGCCGGGGGACAAGCAGCAAATCATTGCCGGCTTTCAGCGCCTGCAAACAGATGCTTTCATTGCCCGATACCCCTTTCATGGCAAGGGCATCTGTAAAGACAAGCCCCTGAAAGCCGAGGTCATTCACCAACAGACCGGAAACTACCTTACGCGAAAGCGAAGACGGGAGCCCCTTTTGCGGCTCTATGGTAGGCACCTCCAAGTGCCCCACCATCATTCCTCCCAATCCGGCACGAATGGCTTTTCTGAAAGGATAAAGCTCTATACTGTCCAGACGGGCACGGGTAAAAGGCAGCACGGGCAACGCCTTATGAGAATCCACATCCGTATCCCCATGCCCCGGAAAGTGCTTGCTGACAGAAAGTACACCACCATCCTCCAACCCTTTGGAGTAGGCAACAACCTTGTTCGCCACATTGAACGGACTTTCACCGAAGGAACGGGTATTGATAACCGGATTCTTGGGATTGATATTCACATCCGCTACAGGAGCAAAATTCACTTGCACCCCCAGTTCACGGCATTGGCGGGCCACTTCGCGCCCATATTCATAAATCAGTGTATCGTTCTGTATGCAGCCCAGCACCATGTTTCGCGGAAAGTTCGGAGTACCGCGGAGGCGCATAGCCAGTCCCCATTCACCGTCAAAGGTAATCATCAGCGGAACTTCCGCCATCCGCTGCGCCTCATTGGTCAACATCACCTGGTTCTGCATCAATCCGCCGGAGAATAACAGACCGCCTACCTTATAGTCCTCCACCACCTTACGCAGCAGTTCCTTGTTGGCCTTGTCCTGCCGGGGGGCAATCGTATAGATGAACAGTTGTCCGATGCGTTCTTTCAGAGTCAGACGCTGCATGACGGAATCCACCCACTGCCTGCACCGCACGTCACTGTTCAAGAGACGTACAAGCGAAGGGTCGTTCGGCGGCACCGGAGTAAACGGCATCGGGCCAAGCTGCGCTTTCAGAAGCGGACAAAGACAACACAATATAGTGATGGCAAGCAGGTATATTCTCTTCATTCCTTATAGATAGATTGTTTTTAGGGGATTTGCGGAATAATACTTTTATAAATCAATTCCTGGATATCTCTTCTTATATTCATGTCACCCAGTTTCGTGTTCCATACATTGGGGCACAAGCGGTTGCTGAGGAATACATACACCGTCTTGTTTTCCGGGTCCACCCAAGCACAAGTACCGGTAAATCCGGTATGTCCATATACCGCTTCCGGAGCGGAAGGAGCACAAGGGCTGCGCTTCACAATGGATACATCCGGCTTGTCGAATCCCAGACCGCGACGGCTGATGGCAGATTTCTCCGTCGTAAACAAACGGCAGGTTGCCTCACTCAAGAAACGCTTGCCATTGAATTCACCGCCGTTCAGCAACATTTGATAAACCTTTGCCACCTCTTCGGCCGTAGAGAAAAGTCCTGCATTACCGGACACCCCACCCATGCAGGCAGCAGTCTCGTCATGCACATATCCGCATATATCCTGGCGACGCAGGAAGTCATTGGATGCCGTGGGCATGATTTCCGCTTTGGTGAACTTCGTCAAAGGCAGAAACATAGTACGTTGCAATCCCATCGGGGCATAGAACTCACGGGCAAGGTACAAATCCATCGGCAGCTCCGTCACCTTCTCCACCACCTGCTGCAGCAACACGAAGCCAAGGTCGCTGTAAACATAACGTTTACCATCCAACTCGCACTTGGCTATCCGCTGAAGGATAGAATTCTTGAAACTCTTGTTCAGCCACATGCCATCTGCCATGTGCAGGGTATAGACCGGTGTATTCTTGTCGGACACCATCCCTTTCCGGAACTTAAAATCGGAACAATAATAGCTATGCTCGCTTACCTGCGTACGATGCCACTCGTCCACCCAACTCTGGGAGTACGGGCCGTGCACCGAATTCGGGTCTATGATGTCCAGGTAGAAACGGATATAGGGAGGAAGCCCCGATTCGTGGAACAAAAGTTCGCGGATGGTAATGCTCCGCTTGTTGCCATTGCGCAAGAAGGGCAGATAAGCGGAAACCTTGTCATCCAGTTTTATCTTGCCCTCATCATACAGTTTCATGACGGCAAGCAACGTAGCCGTAGTCTTGGTCAGCGAAGCCAAATCAAAAAGGTCCGAAGAACGGACAGTAGTGGTATCCTTATCAGAGTGGGTTCCGAAGCCTTTGTCATATACCGGCAGTCCGTCTTTCCACACCAGCACGCGGCAACCGGGATAAGCTCCCGCTTCCAGTCCCTTCCGGGCAACGGCATCGATACTTTGCAGCACATACGATTTCATGCCGTAATCTTCCGGAACAGTCTTCCCCGGTTTCATGCCCGGCTCAATCATACAGCCCGTTCCCGCTGGAAACAGTTTACCGATACTCATCGACATTCTGCCACTGGCCGGCTTTTTGGCAAAAAGAACATCAGCCACGTATTGCTGCAAATCCGTCTCTGCCGAATGTGCCAGCACCACAGCGCTGGATTTGGCAAGTGCGGGCATCAGAGGTTGCAATGTACGGTAAGAGGTAAAAAAAGTATAGACCAGCGGAGCACGCAGGTTCAAGCCTTCCAGAAAGGCCACATCACGGTCGCTGACATAAGCCGAACCGGTGATGCTGATAACCACGCGACGGAAAGCAGCCAACTGCCCCTGCACTTCCTGCCAGAGAGCCTCATCGGCATTCCAAGGCAAGTGGAAATGGACGATGCCTGCATTCTTTTTCATAGCTTCCACAAAGGGAGCATCTGCCTCCTTCTCTCCGATGCTGAGCACGGCAATATCACCTTCCACCGGTGCCAGCGGGAGGACATCGAAATAATTGTTCAATACAGTCACTGCCGAACGGCGCAACTTGGCAGCCAACGCCTGCGCTTCCTCCGTATTGATGCGATAGCTCATTCCGCTGACCCGAAGTTGCGGCTGGCGGTTTCTCAAACCAAGCATATACTTGTACATCAATACCTTGCGGCACTTGGCATCAAGTTCGTCCTTACTCAGTTGTCCCGACTCCACTGCATCTACCAGCTCCTGCACCGCATTCTTCGTATTGAACTGTACCAGCACCATATCATTTCCCGCCAGCAGCGCTTTGGTAGTTACCTGCGGAATGGCAGACACACCCTTCATGTCCAAGGCATCGGTAAACACCAGCCCTTTAAAGCCGAGTTCATCCTTCAACAACCCGGTCACCACATTCCGCGACAAGGAAGAAGGAGTCACCCCTGTCTCTTATACACATCTCCGAGCCCACGAGACCGATCAGTATCTCGT
>ENA-UAHM01000508-UAHM01000508.1-human-gut-metagenome-genome-assembly--contig:-NODE-508-length-9031-cov-11.346814_pt1 | contig 9031 bp, 7 predicted proteins | sample MGYA00244408_ERZ654367 | MGnify/ENA primary metagenome ERZ654367 (study PRJEB26926, sample SAMN06164899) | human gut metagenome | biome: ENVO:00009003; feature: ENVO:2100002; material: ENVO:00002003...
GTTCTATAAAACCGGGCCGGACAAATACCTGCTGTTTTTCAAGGCTGGACAGGCAGACGCAATGACCGCCTGCTTTTCTGAGTATTCTCGGAAGGTGTTAAGCAAAGCAAAATCGAACCGTGTTCCCATCCGAGAACAACTGCAACAGGCGGCGGATCAGCTTTCTAAAGAAAAGCCGAAACAGAAAGAACGTGCAAAGGAGGTGGCCCATGAGGACAGATAAGATTAGAAAATATCTCATTCCAAACATTCCCTATCTGTTCATCCTGTGGGCGTTCCTCAAACTGGGAACGGCCTACCGGCTGGCGGCGGGTAACGATTTTGCACATAAGCTCATCGGGCTGGGCCAGACGATTGGCCCGGCCTTTGCTGACTTTGCACCCGGTCTTGCTCCGCTGGATTGGCTTGTCGGTATTGTAGGCGCAGTTGGTTTCCGGCTGCTGATCTATTTCAAAAGCAAGAACGCTAAGAAGTTTCGGCGGGATGCAGAATATGGCAGCGCTCGGTGGGGAACGGAAAAAGACATCAAGCCCTTTGTTGATCCAAGGTTTGAAAACAACGTGATTTTGACCGGGACAGAGTTTCTCACGATGAACACCCGCCCGAAAATCCCCGCAAATGCCAGAAACCTGAATTGCTGCATCATCGGCTCGTCCGGCTCCGGCAAAACCCGCTTTTGGCTCACGCCCCAGCTTTTACAGGCTCATTCCTCTTATGTGGTGGTCGATCCGAATGGTGGTGTGCTGGGACAGGTCGGGGCTTTTCTGCAAAAACGCGGGTACAAAATCAAGGTATTCAACAGCATAGATTTTTCAAAATCCATGCACTATAACCCGCTGGCGTATATCCGCAACGAGGCCGATATTCTGAAATTCGTGGATGCTCTGATTTCCAACACCAAGGGCGAAGGCAAGGAAGGCGATCCATTCTGGACAAAATCGGAAACGCTTTTGTACTGCGCCCTGATTGCCTACATCATTTTCGAGGGGCCTGCCGAGGATCGGAACATGAATACCCTTGTGGATATGATTTCCGGCATGGAGGTCAAGGAGGATGACGAGGATTTTATGAACGCGGTGGACTATATGTTTGCCGGGCTCGAAAAGCGCAAGCCGGATTGCTTCGCGGTCAAACAGTATAAAAAGTACAAATTGGCCAGCGGTGTTGTATGCTCTAAAAGACTTCTTAATCAAGCGGTTGGGAAGTCTCTTAGAACACACAACCTAAAACCGAAGAAAGGAGCGCAAGTTATGAGAAAAAACGAGAAAATCACAGCTCTGTACGAACGACTGAGCCGTGATGACTTTGGCAAAGATGATGACCAACAGCGTGAGAGCAATTCCATTTCCAATCAAAAGGCTATGTTGGAGGAGTTCGCCGCACGGCAGGGCTTTACGAACATTGTCCATTTCACGGACGATGGCATTAGTGGTACTTGCTTTGACCGTCCCGGATTTTTGGCAATGATGAAAGAGGTTGAAGCCGGGAATGTGGAGTATCTGTGCATCAAGGACATGAGTCGCATGGGTCGTGACTATCTGAAAGTCGGTCAGATTATGGAAATCCTGCGTCAGCGTGGCGTTCGCCTTATCGCCATCAATGACGGCGTGGACAGTGCCAGAGGGGACGATGATTTTACCCCATTCCGCAACATCATGAACGAGTATTACGCCAGAGACACCAGCCGTAAAATCCGTTCCACTTTCCAGTCCAAAGGCAAGTCCGGCAAGCACCTCACAGGCACAGTCATTTACGGCTATCTCTGGAACGAAGCCAGAGACCAATGGTTGGTTGACCCCGAAGCCGCTGATGTGGTCAAGCGCATCTTTGCCATGACGATTGAGGGCTACGGTCCGTATCAGATCGCCAGCAAGCTGAAAGAAGAAAAAATCCTCATTCCGTCCGCTTACCTTGCCCAGCACGGCGAGGGCGTGAACAAGAATAAGACTTTCAAAGATGTGTACGGCTGGGGTTCTTCCACCATCTGCAACCTTCTTGAAAAGCGTGAATATCTGGGACACACCATCAATTTCAAGACCCGAAAGCACTTCAAGGACAAGAAAAGCCATTATGTCCCGGAGGACGAATGGACGATTTTCGAGAATACCCATGAAGCTATCATTGACCAGCAGACCTTTGACCTTGTGCAGAAAATCCGTGGGAATGTCAGACGCTACCCGGACGGCTGGGGCGAAGCAGCTCCCCTCACAGGCTTGCTTTATTGTGCCGATTGCGGCGGCAAGATGTATGTCCACCGTACCAACAACGGCAAGCGTATTTCTCAATATACCTGTTCCCAATACAGCAAAGTCCCAGTTGGAAAGCTCTGCACGACACAGCACCGTATCAATGAAGATGTGGTACTGTCCCTTGTTTCCGAAATGCTCAAAGCTATTGCCGAATATGCCAAGCATGACAGAGCCGAGTTTGTCCGTGTGGTGCAGGAAGCACAGTCCAGCCAGCAGACGGCAGAGGTCAGGAAACAGCGGACACGCCTTGCCACAGCAAAGCAGAGAGTTTCCGAGCTGGAAGTCCTGCTCTGCAAAATCTATGAGGACAACATTTTAGGCAAGCTGTCCGACAGCAGATACGCCACTCTGGACGCTCAATACGAAAAGGAACAGTCCGAGCTTACCGCTGAAATCTCTGTTCTGGAAAAGGCTGTCAAGAGCTATGAGAAGCACGAAAAGGACGCTGACCGTTTTATCGCTCTGATTGGTAAGTATGAGAACTTCGACAAGCTGACCATTGCCATGCTCAACGAGTTTATCGAGAAAATTCTTGTGCATGAGCGTGACCGCAAAGGAAGTATACAGACCACACAGGAGGTTGAGATTTACTTCAATTTTGTTGGGCGTTTCGTTCCCCCGGCGTTTGGAGAAGTGGAGCTGACCCCGGAGGAATTAGAAGAAATCCGCAAGCGAGAGGAACGCAAGGACAGACTTCATCAGAACTACTTGAAGCGTAAAGCCAGCGGAGCGCAGAAGCGATACGAGGATAAAATCAAGGAGCGGAAAAAGGCAGAAATCGAAGCCAAGAAAGCCGCCATTCGTGCAGAGGACATTGCAAAGGGCGTGTTCGTCCCTGTCAGCAGCTTACCGCAGAGAGAGCCAATGAAAGGAGTACAATCAGCATGAATATCACTTACACACAGAACGGCGATTATCTTATCCCGAACATCGTTATCCGCAAGACCAAGCCCATCGGACACTACGGCAGACTTCGCAAGGCGTATCTGGAAATGCACCGCCCGATACTGTTCAATGAACTGGTGCTATCCGACAAGCTCTTTGAACATTGTGCCGAGATTGACGAAGCGGCACGAAACCGCATGGAGCTGATCGTGCGGTCACTGGCAGAGCAAAACGGTGTGACTGAGCAACTGAAAGCCGATAATCAAATGGAATGGGTGCGGCAGATGAACGCTTGCAAGGCACAGGCAGAGGAGATTGTGAAAGCAGAATTGATTTATGATTGAGTGAGGAAGTCCGGGCAGAAAACTGTTCGGACTTTTCTCATATATTCCAAAGTTGCGATAGAATTGTTCACGAGTTTTATGGTATAATTTGAATGCGAAAAATCGTAGAATTGGAAGTTGGTAGGAGGTTGCTTTATGAGCCTTGATAGGAAAATAAATCGCATTCAATTTCTCTCAGGAAATTCGCTAAAGGTTATTGCTGTACTGACAATGCTTATTGACCATCTATGTAAAATTGTGCTGCAATGGCTGCTATCAAACTACTGGGGGGCTATGGCAGATAACGGGCAAATGTCGTGGGAGAGATTCCGAGAGATAGATTATTTCATACGGTTTGATTTGCAAAGCATTGGGACGATTGCTTTTCCGCTATTCTGTTTTTTGCTGGCAGAAGGATTCCAACACACAAGAAGTAAAAAACGCTATATTGGGTTGATGCTTGCATTTGCCCTTATTTCGGAAGTTCCATTTGACATAGGTTTCTTTAGTGCGTATTCACGAATGGAAGATACATTTCCGTTTTACTTGAAGTATCAAAATGTATTTTTCACCTTGTTTTTAGGCTTATTGACATTGGTATGCCTTGAAAGATTTTCGTGTAAATCAGACCTACCGGTGGATAGAATAAAATCAGCAGTCCTGCAAGTTCTCAGTGTAGTGCTTTTTTCCGGCATTGCGGAAGGAATCCATTGTGACTACGGTATGCAGGGGATCTTATTCATATCAGCATTTTATATTTGCCGTAATCACCGAATCTATCAAGTGTTGCTGTTCCTTTTGGCTTACATGGGGACAACGGGGAATCAACCGCCTTTATGTACGCTTCTTGCCTGCTTGCTTATTCTGCTATACAACGGAAAGCGTGGTAAACTGAAGCTAAAATACTTCTTCTATGTTTTTTATCCAGCACATATCCTTGTCCTATATTTGATTCAGATAGGACTCGGAAAATACTTACTGAAATGACTGTTAAGGCCAAGCTGTTTTGTCCAGAAATAGCCGGTCTGTTTTGTCGCATAGCCGGATTGTTTTGTCACGACAGCCGAGCTAATCTGTCGTTGAAGCCGGTCTGTTTTGGCATCGCTATATCATAAAAGGGAAAAGAGAGGTGCCGTTCTTGGTAGAACGGCACCTCTCTTCAACTTGAGACTATTGGAATTGATACAGCATAACAGCATTGATATTTTGGTTGTCGCTGCTGTACATGATGGGACGATATTCACCTTCTGGAAGGGAACTCAGATCGAGCGTTCCTGTAAGAGCACCACCAACGGCAGATAGGGTATACACCTCTTCAGACACCTCATCGATAAATCCAATATAGATTGTTCTGGAAGCAGAGGCCCAAGTGCAATGAACGGCCATTGCCTTTGTTTTTTCATTGGGCAACAGAATGGTATCGTCTGCTTTTGAATATTGAGATTCATCAATATTGACGCACACAAGTTCTCCTTTTGGCGTACTCTCAGAGAATTCCACAGGCTCATCTACAAAGTATTCACTTAAATCCACCACATCAGCAAATGGAAGAACAGAAGCCGGAGGAACGATGGCATCGCTGTCATCCTTGTCTGGAACCTCCGATACAGAATCCTTAGTAGAACAAGCAGCTAACATGGCAACCACCACGATTGCTAACAATAGCCCTAATCCTCGATGAATTCCCTTTTTCATGGTTATTTTACCTCGTACTGCATAGCTCCGGTGATGCTCTTACTTCCGCCATTCACAATGCAAACCTTATAATCTCCATCTGGAACACCACTGGAGTTGACTCTCTTGCTGTTAATATCTCCACCTTCATAGGTAACAGTGTATGTTACCCGGGTGTCCACATTATACCAGCCGATTTTTACATCCTGAGAAGAGGGACTCCATGTGCAGGAGTTGATAGTAAGTACAGCATCTTCACCAGAAATGTAGTATGTTTCGCTGGAAGTCTTTCTGGAACCGGAACCCAAAGAGGTGAACGAAAGAGACAGGCTCGACTTCGGCACGATATTGGTTTCCTCCGTGGCTACCGGTTCATACGGGACTTCTTCAACAGCAAAAGCCGTGCAGGACAAAGAGAACACCATTGCGAGAGCTAACACAGCCGACAGGACTTTCTTCATGGTACTTTCCTCCTTTTCTTGGAACCGTTGATACTTGTTAGGTAGCTACCATCTTCATTATACTGAATAATTTCGTATATGGCAACCTAAATTTTGTGTTTTGCATATATTTTTTCGGTTTTGCTTCTTGTTTTTAGTTGGATATGCTATTATTATGACAGCTCAAAAAATGAGGCAAGAGGAAGCAATGAGTCCAATCACTGGAAACAAGCACATTTCCAATAATTACAACGACTCAATGCTCCCTCTCACAAACCATGATTAGTATAGCACAGTATGAATTGTCCTGCAACGGGGACACTACCAAAATTTTAAGCAAAGAGAGCAGCCTATGTCCAATCTGTGGAGGAGCACTTAAAGTTCATGGAACCTGTACGCGGAAAGTCCGATATGGAGACTGCATACACAAATACCATCTCAGAGTATTAAAGTGCCAGTGCTGTGGAAAAACACACAGAGAGTTACCGGATAGCCTCATTCCATATAAGCGATATGGAGTGGAAGCATTCTGTGAGATTGCCGAATCTACAGAAGCCCGACATACCTGTGAAACATCTACCTGGCTGCGCATCCGATCCTGGCTTGCGTGGTTCATCTGTTATGCCCAAAATATTGCAACCGGATTGATTGCAGCCAACCTCCTTCCGATGACATTTCACCCCGGCTACACTCTGCGCCAGCAGACGGTGCATTTTGTCCGGCTGGTAGCAAACAGCGGAAATTGGATACAGCACCGTTCCGCCATGACAATGGATTTTCCTCCGGCTATACTGGTGTCATGCCAATAAAACAGGAGGCGATTCCAGCATGGAAATGAAAAACAGGAAGCTCGCCGCAGAGATTGCAGAGGAGCGAATGTCTATGATTGCACCGCTGCTGTCCCAAAACATGGATAGCAGACGGGTGGAACAGCTACGACAGGAGATATGCGAACGAAACCAGATTTCCCAACGAACTCTGGAACGGTATCTCTGCGCATATTTGAATGGAGGTTTTGAAGCACTGAAACCGCAGAGCAGGAGCAGCCAAAGTAACTACAAAATTCCACAAGAGCTACTGGATGAGGCAATCCAGCTACGCAGGGAACTTCCCAGCAGGAGCATCCCTACAATTATTAAAATCCTGGAGTTGGAGAAGAAGGCTCCTCCCGGATTTCTGAAGCGAACCACATTGCAGGATGCTTTGAGCCGTGCAGGGTATTCCACCGCAATGATGAAGCTTTACAATGACAAAGGGTACGCTTCCCAACGATTTCAACGGCTGCACCGGCATGACCTGTGGCAAGGAGATATTAAATATGGACTTGTGCTCAATCTTGGCGGTGTACAGACACAGACCTACTTCTCCTGCCTGATTGACGATGCTACCAGATACATTCTCCACGGTGAGTTTTACGGGACGATGGAGCAAGGTATTGTAGAAGACACCCTGCAAAAAGCCATGCTGAAATTTGGGCTTCCACGGAGACTCTATTTTGACAATGGGACGCAGTACCGAACACGCTGGATGAAGCGCGCCTGCGATTTGCTTGGTATCCGGCTGATCTATGCAAAGCCCAGAAATCCACAGGGCAAAGGCAAACAGGAGCGATTTAACCAAACGATGGATGCTTTTTTAGCAGAGGTAAGTCTACATCCACCAGAGAGCCTGCAAGAATTGAACACAAAATTCCAAGCATGGCTACATGAATGTTACCACTCCAAACCGCATAGTGCTCTTGGCACAACGCCAGAAATTGCATTTAAGTCCGATTCCATGCCTCCACGATTTGTGGACAAGGCTCTGATGGCACGAGCATTTTTGCATTGTGAATCCCGTAAGGCCGACAAGAGTGGTGTAATTAGTTTTGGCGGAAAACGATATGACCTTGGCATTGCTTTTGCCGGCAAGCAGGTTGATGTAGTCTATGACCCAATCTGTACAGAGATCCTTACGATTGAGACACCAGACCATGAGCCGTTTCAAGTGCGGCAGATTGTAGTTGGCGAAAAAGTTGCACCGAAGCCAAAACGAAAAGAGATTGAGCGTATTCCCGTTGACCATTCCCGTCTATTGGATGCCATAACGGAACCATACCAAGACAAGCAGCGCAGGAGGGCGATTTCCTACACCACAGAAATTGAAAAGGGGTGACAAGCATGTACGAGGAATTTTTTGAAATGACACATACCCCTTTTGTACGGGGCATTCCTGTTGACAATCTCTATGAAGACCAGGATACCGAAGAAGTCTATAACCGTCTGCTCTATGCTGCCAGCCGCCAGCTTTTTGCTCTTGTGGTTGGGGATGCGGGCACGGGGAAGACAACGGCTCTGCGCCGCCTGAAAAGCGTCTTAGATGGGCAAGATTACACCGTACTCTACCTTTCTGAATCTAAACTTACCCCGAGACACTTCTACAACGGTCTTCTGGAGCAGCTGGGGTGTGAAACACGGTTCTACCGAGGTGACGCAAGGAATCTACTGCACCACGAAATTGAAATTATGCGTGGAGTTGGACACCGAAAACTGGTTGTGATTGTGGATGAAGGGCATCTACTCTCTAAGGAAATGCTGGAGGAAATCCGCTTCTTACTCAACTACAAAATGGATTCTGAAAATCCCCTCGCACTCATTTTGGCTGGCCAGACGGAGCTATGGGAGAAACTACGGCTGCAAGCGTACAGAGCGATCCTCCACAGGGTTGATATTCAGTGCTTTCTGATGCCTTACGAATACGCTCAGACGAAAGCCTATATTGAGAAGCAACTGACCTATGCTGGACACCCCAACGCAATCTTCTCTGAGGACGCCATGAAAGCAGTCCACTCTTTCTCATCCGGCATCCCGAGACTGATTAACCGGGCCTGTACCCAGTCTCTTGTCTACGCATACCAAAACCGCCGGGCCATTATTGATGACCGGATGGTACAACTCGTCCTGGAGGGCGAGGTTTCTTGAATACCGGAAAGAAGGGGATGGCTGGAGCCATCCCCTTCTCTTATGCGACAAAACGCACCGGCGCCGGACAATGATGTCCGGCGATGACCGACAAAACAGCCCGTCTATTTCACGACAGAACAGGCCGTCTGCGACAATGACTAATTGCAGTTTGTCGAGAAATTAAGCCGGAGCAAACCCCTTTAGGAACTAAAGGGCGCACTTCTATACTCTCCTATCGGGAGTATGTGCGTCCTGCGGAGCTTCATTCCCGGTCAGCAGAGAAAAACTGCTTGACCGAAAATGTTTCGTCACTTCGTTCCGTCAAGGGAGCTACACTCCCTTGCGACGCTTGTGCGTCTATCCCTTGTGGACTTGCCGTCCGCAAACAGCATGAAATGCTGTTCGCCGCCAGCAAGTTTGGAAAAATAAATACCGAAAATCAGACCGTTGACTGGTCGCAATGTGCGAAAAGTTGACGGTCTTTTTTTATCCCAAAAATCAAAAAAGGAGGTCAATCA
>ENA-UAHM01000511-UAHM01000511.1-human-gut-metagenome-genome-assembly--contig:-NODE-511-length-8999-cov-3.872093_pt1 | contig 8999 bp, 8 predicted proteins | sample MGYA00244408_ERZ654367 | MGnify/ENA primary metagenome ERZ654367 (study PRJEB26926, sample SAMN06164899) | human gut metagenome | biome: ENVO:00009003; feature: ENVO:2100002; material: ENVO:00002003...
GAGATACTGATCGGTCTCGTGGGCTCGGAGATGTGTATAAGAGACAGATATAAAACAAGAGGCTGAATCTCTTAAAATTACACATGATTATCAGGGTAAACTGAACGCAAAGGATATGGAACTATCCAAGAAAAATAACGAAATCGTAAAGCTAAAGGGTCAATTGGATAGTTTCAACCAAACCAAGCAATTAGAAATTAACGCAGAACGCTCAAAGGCGAATGAAGAGATTGCTAAGTTGAAATCTGTGATTGAGCAGAATGAAAATAAGATTCGTGTAGCAGTTCTTGAAGAGCAGAACAAGGCAAAAGACATCATACAGTCTAAAGAGAATAGTCTCATTGAATTGCGCAGTCAGATTGATGTCAAGCAAAAAGAAGCAGCCATCCGTGAAGCTAACATCAAAGAAGATTATGAGCGTCAATTGAAGCAAAAGCAGGAATTGGTAGATTATTATAAAGACCTCAAAGCTAAATTGTCAACTAAAATGATTGGTGAGTCTTTAGAGGTTCATTGCAGTAATGAATTTAACCGTATTCGCACCACCATGTACCCTAACGCATACTTTGAGAAAGACAATGATGCAAGCCATGGCAGTAAGGGTGACTTCATTTTTCGGGACTATGTGGATGGACTCGAATACATCTCCATTATGTTTGAGATGAAGAACGTAATGGATGAAACAGCAACCAAGCATAAGAACGAAGATTTTTTTGCCAAATTGGATAAAGACAGACGAGACAAAGGTTGCGAATATGCTGTTCTCGTATCTTTACTTGAACCGGATAATGATTTCTACAACGAGGGCATCGTGGATGTATCATATAAATATCCCAAAATGTTTGTTGTTCGACCACAGTTCTTCATGCCTTTGATTTCTTTACTCGCACAGGCCTCTCAAAAAAGTATTGAATATCAAAAAGAACTTATCTCTGCTCGACAGCAATCGATTGATGTTACAAATTTTGAGAACAAGTTGATTGATTTCAAGAATAAATTTGGGAACCACTACCAACGTGCAAGTGATAAGTTCAATAAGGCGGTAGAAGAAATAGACAAAACCATTAAATCTCTTCAGAAGATGAAAGAGGATTTGTTGAGTTCGGAAAACTACCTACGATTGGCTAACAACGACACTGATGACTTGTCTATCAAGAAACTTACACGTGGTAATCCGACAATGAAACAGAAGTTCGAAGAAGCCAAAGCAATATCTGATAAAAAGCTACTTGGCAGTGCAGAGAGTTAAGTTGTGCCAATTGGTCACAATATCTCCTATTGTTGTTTCAATGCAGCAAATAAACTGACAATATTTCCTAATTTATTTCATTGGCATACACGTTGTTATATGAAATTATATGAGTAAAACAAAAATACCAACATCCGTACAACATGAAGTCTGGTGGAAGGCTGCTGGACGTTGCGAATTTAAAGGCTGTAACAAACCTTTATACAAGCATGGCGTTACATTAGACCAATGTAAAATTTCTGAATTTGCACATATAATTGCAGATTCAGAAAATGGTCCACGTGGCGATAAAGAATTGTCAAAGGCATTAGCTAAAGACCCTAAAAACATTATGCTGATGTGTCCTGAATGTCACAAGTATATTGACAATGAAGGAAAAGATAAATATACCGCCAACGCACTTTTTGAAATGAAGAAGAGACACGAGGGCAGAATTGCCCGATTAGTTTCATTGGGAGAGGATTTACAGGCACACGTTGTTACTTATGGCTCAAAAATAGGAGACCATCAACCTGACTTTTCGTTTCCTCAAATTCAGGAAGCATTGTTACCGGACTATTATCCCGTAAATGATGAGCCTATAGACTTAGGAGGAAATTGGCCTACAACAAAAGAGTGGGAAGAATACTGGAAAAGAGAAGTTGGAAATATCGAATATAATTGTAAAGACAAGGTACTCGATAAGATTGACAGGTGGAATTACAAACGTATAGCCCTCTTTGGTTTTGCACCGATGCCACTATTGGTTAAGCTCGGAACCTTATTGAACAATAAGCATGAAGTTGTTGTATATCAAAAGCAACGTACCGGTGGGTGGAAATGGCTTTCTGAAGAAAAACATACGGACTTTATTATCAATCGACCAGAATATACTCAATCTGAACCAGTATTGGTGCTTTCACTAAGTTTCCCTATCGCAGAAAGGATAAAGAAGTTGAAACCTAGTGCCAGTATTTGGGAAATGACGATTGATGCCCCTAATCCTGATTTTTTAAGGTCAAAAAATCAGCTATATGATTTCGGTCGTCAAATTGAATTACTTTTGGATGAAATCACAAAAGCATCTAATGGTCAAGCATTACATCTTTACCTTTCTGTTCCTGTTGCTTGTGCAGTTGAATTTGGAAGAGTTTGGATGCAAAAAGCCAATAGTCCATTGATGATATATGATTTTGATAAACAGGTAGATAATATTGACAAATTAGCAATAACAATCGAAAACAAAAAATAATGATAGAGACATTATCACTTGCAAAGAAAGAGGAATTTAATAAATTATTCCTCAATATAGCTGAGAATCTTGACATTACCGAAACTCAGTTTAATAACCTTACCCGGAGTTATAATGCTGTTGGAAAGTACTTGGAAGATGATCCGAGTTTCAAAGACTATCATCCAGTAGTTACACCACAAGGATCTTTGAGACTTGGAACCATCATACAACCCATAACGGAAGATGGAGATATTGATGTTGACTTGGTGTATCGTTTAATAGGAAAACATCCCAATTGGACTCAGAAGCATATCAAACATTTGGTTGGTCAACGTCTGGAAGACCACGGTACATATTGTGAAATGCTAGACAAAGAAGAAGGTCGTAGATGTTGGACACTGCTTTATCGTCAAAACTCTGACAATACACATGAACGCTACCATATGGATATCCTTCCATGTGTTGCTGATGTTAGATTCAATGCTAACCTCGAACAAGTTAGAAACAAAGCCTTTTCAAGTATTAAGTTGGATGATATTGCAATTAGAATTACTGATAATAAGGCTGTCAATTATGAGACAAGCACAATTATATCCGACTGGCTGAAGAGTAATCCTGATGGTTACGCTATGTGGTTTGCCGATCGTTGTAAGTACACTGCGGAAAAAAGAGAAAATATTGTTGAAGCTATTATGCCTATTGGCAAATATGTAAAGGACAAATCTGTTTTACAGAGAATCGTACAGATTCTTAAAAGACACCGTGATATAATGTTCAAGGATGATGAAGACAAGCCTATCTCTATTATCATTACAACTCTTTCCGCAAGAGCATATAAAGGAGAAAACTCGCTTTTGGAGGGACTGACAAATGTCATTTGTACGATGGAAAATTACATAACAAAAGACAATAACGGTAATTTTGTTATAAGCAATCCAGTAAACCCAGAAGAGAATTTTGCGGATAAATGGCCTACGCATCCAAAAAGAAAAGAGAACTTCTTTAAGTGGTTAATGCAAGTAAAATTAGATGTCCATAATATCATAAATGGAACAGGTGTTCAGATGAGAGAGAATATCGGTCGTTCATTCGGTGATGAATTTTCCAAGAAACTGTTTAATTTACTTGCCGAAGAGCATAAGACTTCGGCTACAAATGCTGGTATAAAGATAGCAGCAACAGGAGTTCTTGGAAGTGTCGGAAAAACATTGAATGCGAGAAATACCTTTTATGGTAAGAAATAAGTATTTTGCAGCTATACAACAAGTTGCATCACTAAAGAGTGCGTATAAATTCAATAATTCACGGTGGATTTTAAGACATCATGGATTTACATGGTTTTTCGATGTTACGCCAACACCGATAAGCGACACATACAAACTAAAAATTGTTTACAATGAAACATTCTATCCATTAGTGTATGTGGTTTCTCCAAAGCCATTAGCATTGGCAAAAGGAGCAACAAAACTTCCACATACATACGATAGTAAGAAGCAGCACTTATGTTTATTTAATCCTCACTGTGGAGAATGGAATAGTACAATGTTAATAGCCAATACCATTGTACATTGGGCAATTGAATGGTTGTATTACTATGAGAATTGGGTATATACAGGAAAATGGTTAGGAGGAGGCCATGGTAATTGGGATGCAGATTACACAATCAAAGACAATCTGCACTCTGATTAACTTTGCCTGACACAACTAAATATAATGGAGGGATTGATTGTCTCTCCTTTATATTTGCAGGTAATGTGCAGGTGTTCCCCGGTGCTACGCCCCGTATTGCCTGTAATCCCGACAACATCACCCGGCAGAACTGCCTGCCCCTGTGAAACAGATATTTGAGACAGGTGGCAATAGCTGACGGTGAAGCTGCCGTGTTGTAACGTGATATACTTTCCGGAGACTTTGTCCTGTCCTACCTTCAGCACTCTCCCCTGCATCATGGCAAACACCTTGGCACTCCGGGCATGAAGGTCAATACCGTTGTGAAACTTCCTCTTCCCCGTGAATGGGTCTTTTCGATAACCGTAAGGCGAATTTATCTTGATATGTGAGAGCGGATAGCATACGCTGAGATAACGAGCTACCTGCTCTTTCTTTTTTATGTCCGTACTTGACAATGAAACCTTGTCGGATACGGACTTCTCGTTTTCAGAGGTGATGCTTTCGGGTGTCGCCTCTGCTTTGTTTGTCGTCCGGGTGGGATTTTCAACAGTGACTTTATAGCGATTGCCCGGACAGGAAACCGTGTTGAACTGCGCTTTCACATGGTTCCCGGATAATAACAAAAGAATGGCTATAACGATTCGTGTATTACTCATAGATGCAAATGTAGGAACAGTTCTCCGACCATGCCAAAAGATGTCTTGATTTACCTCCAAAATATAACATTAAATAAGTTTAGAGTATGAATACTGCATTATAATCATACTTAAAGCATAAATAAGCACAAATAATCAGGCTATTTAGAACTACGCTAATTGAAGTATGAACAATAGTATATACCTTTGCCAGAGTATAATCAAAATATCATATTAAAGTATGAAACAAGTACGATTTGAATTTGAAGAACTGCCTTACGAAACTCTCTCGCAGTTCGGACTCACACAGGAAATGATTGAAGACCTTCCTATGCACATTTTGGAAGAACTCAGCCACGGCAGGCACTCGCCTGTACTTCCCATCAAGGTAAACGATGATAACGGAAACACGGTCACCGACCGTAGCCGATTCGCTTTCGTGCGCAAGGAGAACGGAGAAGCCGATGTCGTGTTCTACCCGGTGCTGAAGAAATCCTCTTTGGAGAAGTACAGCGAGGAACAACAGAAACAGCTCCGTTCCGGCAAAGTCATTCTTGCCGACACGGTAACGGCTGACGGGCGAAAGACAAAAGCCTTCGTACAGATCGATACCGAGACCAATCAGGTCATGTCCGTCCCCACGCAGGTCATCGCCCGGAACCTCCAGGTGATGGCAGAAGAACTGAAACTCAGCAATGCCGAAATCAAGGTGATGCAACAGGGCGAACCGCTGACCTTTGTGATGCAAGACGAGCCTGTAACAGTCGGCATCAGCCTGCACGAGAAGGACGGCATCCGCTTCTGCCAGGGAGACGCCAAGAAATGGAGCGAGCAGACCAAAAGAGAATGGGACAAATACACCTTCGGCTGTTACGGTTGCTGGATGATGGACGATGACGGCAATCTCGACTATATCCCGGAAGAGCAATACACGGAAGAATTCTGGAACGAACAGAAAAAGAGTGCCCAACGCAATATGGGTGCAGGACTTCACAAGTAAAACCTTTCAAACACTGTAATTATGGCACAAAACACCTATTATCCCGAAGAAGTGCTCATCGAGAAGATGGAGCGCGGAGAATACGGCTGGCTGGATTATGTCAACCACTTTTCTGCCGAATGGCAGGAAGAACTGGTGGAATACTGCAAGGCGCACTCGCTCACGATTGACGATACGGCAGCCGAGCAATTCGTCCACTACAAGAGTGAACAATTAGAAGCCGCCATGGAAAGCGGTGAAGCATAAACACGGACTATGGCAATACGAAGCAACACAAACCCGATGAGACCGGACTTGCAACCCGAAATGCGTGCTCTTTTGATGCGCAACGGTATGCAAGCCCATGTCGTACCTGTGGGTGACAGCTACCAGTTAGTAGTACAGGGGCACGATTCCCCACTGTTACGATACCCCATCAGCAGGCAGCAGATGCAGGCCCTGACCGACTGGGGGACGAACCATGCCAACAAGAAAGCCTACGAGACCTTCACGGACATCGTAAAGGAGGATTTTGATATGCCCCGCAACTTCGTCCACGCACGCAATGCCAACGGTCGTGTGGCAATGGGACTTCACGGCTACCATATCGGCATCGGTGAGTATGGCAGGGTCGGCAGGTACGGTATGCCGCCCCCTTTCCTCGGATGGACTCCCAGACAGCAGGAAGGCTATCACTTGCGCAGGGTCGGCGGCCGGCTTTTCTATGCAGGTACGCCTATGGTGGCAGAACGCCCGGACGGACGAATGAAACCCGGTGAAATGCAATCGGGCGGTTACGGATTCTACTACAAAGGGCATCGGCAACCACAAGAGCAGGTACAGCCAGTCCGACAGGATGTCTTGCAGGATTTGCAGGCAGTCATCACTCCGATGGTAAACAAGCCAAGAAGCGAAAAACCGGCAAAGCCTTACAAGGAGTTGATTACCTCACCCGTCTATTTCTCCAACGAGAAGTGGCAGGAATGCCTTTCGTCACACGGCATCATCGTGGATACGGAAGCCGGAACACTGACCGTCCAGTCGGAGAAAGTCAGTGCCGATATGGTCTATGACCTGACCGAAGAGGAATTATCCGCACTGGTATCTAATTCCATTGAAGAGCATCCGGTTGAGAAACGCCTGGAGATTCTGAACAATGTTATTCAAAATGACTATTCCGATAAAGTCACATTGGAATCGCTGAACAGCAAGGAGCGCATCAGCATTGCCCTGCATCCCGAAGTGGAGCAGGATCTGGCTATGCGGAACCGACAGGAACAGGACTTGCTCCTGCCATTGGAATCCGATAACAGCCTTGCACCGCACTCTACCGAACAGACCGTACTGCAAGAAGACGAACATATCATCAGAGAGCCACAAGAAGGAGCCTTGATTGACGGACGGGACTTGTCATACATCAACGAAAACAAAGGCTGGTACCGGGAAGGAGAACACGGACGTGAGGTGGAAGTGGAAGCCATCGCCGTACAACCGGCAGAAACGGAGGGCAAATACAAGATGACCGCCATCATCAACGGAGAACCCATCACCCATGAAATCAGCCAGAAACAGTACGACAAGTTCCTGGCAGTCGATGACTACCACCGCATGAAGTTCTTTTCCAAGATATTCAACGAAGTGGATATGAAGACCCGTCCCGAAATGAGCAGCGGATTGGGTACGAAGATATTCGCCGCACTTGCCGCAGGTGCGGTAGTGCTGTCGGATGTCGCCCACGGGCTTCACCATCCCTGTCCGGAATTTTACGGAGAGCGTTTCAGTTCGGCACCCCGTCCTTATTTCAAGCCGGGAGTGGACTCGCCGATGGATGTGGCAGCAAGGAACTTTGAAGCGCAGATGAACAAGGAGGTGGTAGAGATGCGCAGAGGATTTTAAGGAATAAAAGGAACACGGAAATGGCAAACGGAGAACTGACATACGATGACATCCTGCAACGGCTGGACATTCAGGATATACTGATGGACGCAGGCTATCACCTGAACAAGCGTGACGGCTTGCGTTATCCGTCCTATATCCGCACGGACAGTAACGGCACACGCATCCGGGGTGACAAGTTCATCGTCACGCCGAACGGCAAATGCTGTTTCCAGCCACCACAGCAAAAGCTCTATAATATCATATCCTTTATCAAGGCATTCCCTGAGAAGTTTGCGGAACACCGGAACGGCGTCTCTCCAGACAGGTTGGTCAACCTTGTCTGCAACAGGCTGTTGAACCAGCCCATCAATGACAGACCTTTGCGCATCATCCACCCCAGACGGGAGAACACTCCATTCAGGCTGGATGATTACGACATCCACCGTTTTGACGTAAACGACCGGGAGACCCACAAACGTTTTTATCCCTACTTCAAGAACCGTGGCATCGACATCTTCACACAACGGGCTTTTGCCGACCATTTCTTTCTGGCTACCAGACACCGTTCAGACGGTTTGGCGTATGCCAACCTTGCCTTTCCACTGGTACTTCCCAAAGAGCCGAACAAGATTGCAGGACTGGAGGAACGAGGCCGTCCCAAGATGGACGGTAGCGGAAGTTACAAGGGCAAAGCCGAGGGCAGCAACAGCAGCGAGGGCTTATGGATAGCCAATTTCAGCGGTGAGCCTTTGCAAAAGGCAGGCGGCGTTGCGTGGTTTGAAAGTGCCTACGATGCAATGGCTTTCTACCAGATACACAGGAATGGCTTTCGGGACAACCCTGACCTTTCCAAGAAAAGCGTGTTCGTCTCCACGGGCGGCACTCCCACCGATATGCAGATTCGCGGTATGCTTTCCGTCACTCCGGATATAAACCACTACTTGTGTTTCGACAACGACAGTGCCGGGCGTGAGTTCGTGAAGAAGTTCCAAGCCATAGCGGAATCCATGCACATCAATTCCGACCGTATAAAAGTTTTTCCCTTGATGCCCTGTTACAAGGACTGGAACGATGCCCTGCTTGGCAAGACGAGCGAGGAATACCTTGACAGCATCAAAGATGCGGTTATTCCTTTGAGTGCGCCACTCGGTACAAAAGGAAGCACAGCCGGCGAAGAAGAAGTAAACGAACAATCCACCATTCACAGATAAGAGCCATGCAGAACAGACAGCTATACAGAGACATTTCGCTTCGTCCGAAAACCACGCAGTTCTTCATTGATGAGCTGCCTTTGTTGTTTGTGGCTATAACAGGCTTGGTCTATGGCGGTATGGATGACGCGCCCCTTGGCTCTATCGCCACCCTCTTTGCCGT
>ENA-UAHM01000527-UAHM01000527.1-human-gut-metagenome-genome-assembly--contig:-NODE-527-length-8785-cov-6.546048_pt1 | contig 8785 bp, 7 predicted proteins | sample MGYA00244408_ERZ654367 | MGnify/ENA primary metagenome ERZ654367 (study PRJEB26926, sample SAMN06164899) | human gut metagenome | biome: ENVO:00009003; feature: ENVO:2100002; material: ENVO:00002003...
AGGCTATTCGTCGGCAGCGTCAGATGTGTATAAGAGACAGATATTAACCCCTCCTTAATATAATTAAATTATCAAAAGAGGACAGTAATCAAAGCTGTCTCGGATAATTATTAAGGAGGGTTTTTTTATGAAGTTTAAGAGATTAGCGGCTGCGGTGATGGCAGCAACAATGTGTGGGTCACTTTTTGTGGGTTGTGGCAATGCTAAAAAGGATGACACAGCAGCAGGCGAGGAAAAAATCACAGCTACAATCAAGGTATGGGGCTGTGCAGAAGATCAGGCAGATGAGAACGGCAAATGGCTTCAGACAATGTGTGACCAGTTTAATTCAGAGCATCCTGACTGGGATTTAACATTTGAATACGGTGTATGCTCAGAGCAGGACGCAGGAAAGATAGTTCCACAGGATCCAGAGAATTCAGGAGATGTATACTTCTTTGCTAACGACCAGCTTCAGACACTTGTTGATGCTAACGCTATTGCAAAGCTTGGTGGAGAGACAGCAGATTATGTTAAGAAAACTAACTCAGATGCAATTGTGGATTCAGTATCAGTAGATGGGGCTGTATACGGAGTACCATTTACAACTAATACATGGTTTATGTACTATGACAAGAGCAAATTCACAGACAGTGATGTAAAGAGCCTTGATAAGATGCTTGAGAAGAATAAGGTGGCTTTCAATATTACAGAGGGCTGGTATATGTCATCATTCTTCCTTGCTAATGGATGTAAATATTTTGGAAAAGACGGAAAAGATAATTCAGCAGGTGTTGATATCTCAGGAGATAAGGGAACACAGGCAACACAGGCAATGGTTTCACTTGTAAATAATCCTAACTTTGTCAATGACCTTCAGGGTGTTGGTATCGCTGGCTTAAGAGATGGTTCAGTTGGAGCTTACTTCTCAGGATCATGGGATTATAAGAGTGTTAAAGAGATTCTTGGAGACAATTTTGGAGCAGTTTCACTTCCTACAGTAAAGATTGGTGGAAAAGACAAGCAGATGTTAGCATTTGCAGGTTCTAAGGCAATCGCAGTTAACCCTAACTGCAAGTATCAGCAGGTAGCAGTTGCACTTGCAAAGTATCTTGGAAGCAAGGATGCACAGAAGAAGCACTATGAATTAAGAGGTGTTATTCCTTGTAATACAGAGCTTCTTGCAACTGATGAAGTAAAGAAGGATGCACTTGTAACAGCACAGAATGATACATTTAACAAGACATCAGTAATCCAGCCAACAGTAACAGGCATGAATGATTACTGGGCACCTGCACAGAACTTTGCTAAGGCAATCGTAAATGGTGAAATAACAGCAGATAATGCAGCAGCTAAGACACAGGATTTCTATAAGCAGATTAATACATCAATTGCAAAATAATTGATAGGGATTAAATGCTGAAAGGAGTGGCGCATAATGGCAGTTAAGTTCACTGAATCATTTAGAAAAGGAAATATATTTACGAAGTTAAGCATTCTGATTCCAGGACTTGGTAATCTTGTAGGAAAGCAGATTATAAAGGGAATTATGTATATAGCTATAGAAGCAGCCTTTGTATGCTTTATGATTATGAATGGAATTAACTGCCTTGCGATGCTTCCAGGTCTTGGAAGCAGACCGCAGCAGGAGGTCTGGAATGAGAAGCTTGGAATATATGAGTATGTTGCAGGTGATAATTCACTTCTTATACTTCTGTATGGAATAGCAACAATATTCATTATTATAGCTTATATAATAGTTGCAGCTAGTGCTGTAAAAAGCTCATATAAGCTGGAGCTGTTAAAGGAAAAAGGAAAGCATATAAACACATTTGCAGAAGACGTGAAGTCGCTGTTTAATGAGAATCTTCATAAGCTGCTGCTTACACTTCCAGTATCAGGTGTGCTTATATTCACAATACTTCCGCTTATTTTCATGATAAGCATGGCATTCACTAATTATAGTAAGGTTGACAGCCATCTGGTGCTTTTCGACTGGGTAGGACTTGAGAATTTCAAGCAGATATTCGATTCAGGAAGCATGATAGGACAGTCTTTCTGGTCAGTATTTGGCTGGACTATAGTGTGGGCAATATTTGCAACATTTCTTAATTACATATTCGGAATACTTGTTGCACTGCTTATCAACAGAAAAGGTACGAAATTCAAGGCTTTCTGGAGATTTATATTTATACTTTCAATCGCAATTCCACAGTTTGTTTCACTTCTTATTGTCAGAAGCATGCTGGCACAGGATGGAATTGTAAATGTTGTTTTAAAGAATGCAGGATGGATAACAAAATCACTGCCATTCTTTACAAATGCGACTTGGGCAAGAATCACAGTAATCGTGGTAAATCTGTGGATAGGTATTCCATATACTATTCTGCAGGTTACAGGTATATTACAGAATATACCTATGGAGTTGTATGAGGCAGCAGATGTAGATGGAGCTAATGGATTTGTCAAGTTTATTAAGATAACAATGCCATATATGTTATTTGTAACGGCACCATATCTTATCACTACATTTACTGCTAATATTAACAACTTTAATATTGTTTATCTGCTGACTAAGGGAGATCCGGTTATGGCAGGTGCAACGGCAGGAAAGACAGACCTTCTGGTAACATGGCTGTACAAGATGACAATAGATTATCAGTATTATAATCTTGGTGCTGTTATCGGTATTATGACATTCATATTCTTAGCGATTGGTTCACTGCTTGTATACAGAAGAACGAAAGCGTATAAAGATGAGGAGGGATTCCAGTGAAAAAGAAAAAGACTATTAAAAATATACTGGCACATACAGTGCTTACAATATTAGCGATAGTGTGGGTAAGTCCTCTTTTCTGGATACTCCTCACAAGCTTCAGGGCTCAGAAGGGTGCTTATACAAGCTCCTTCTTCCCAAAGCAGTATTCACTTGATAATTATGTAAAGCTTTTTACAGATACAGGAATACTTAATTTTCCACGAATGTTTACCAATACTCTGATAGTAGCAGTATTCTCATGTATTATATCAACTTTTTTTGTACTGTCAGTAGCCTACTGTATGTCAAGACTTAAGTTTAAGATGAGAAAAGCAATGATGAATATCGCAATGATACTTGGACTTTTCCCTGCATTTATGGCGATGGTTGCCGTATATTATATACTTAAAGCAGTAGGACTTTCAGAAGGAGCAATGATAAGAGTTGCACTTGTGCTTGTATATTCAGCATCATCAGGAATACAGTTTTACATTGCAAAGGGATTCTTTGATACTATCCCTAAGACAATAGATGAGGCTGCTATGATAGATGGAGCAACGAAGTGGCAGGTATTTACTAAGATAACAATACCTCTCAGTAAACCAATTATAGTGTATACAATACTTACATCATTCATAGCACCTTGGGTAGATTTCATATTTGCAAGAGTAATCTGCAGGGCAAATGCGAAGTATTATACCGTGGCAATCGGCTTATGGCAGATGCTTGAAAAGGAGTATGTTGATGTATGGTACACAAGATTTGCAGCAGGAGCAGTTCTTATATCAATTCCAATTGCAGCCTTGTTTATGATAATGCAAAGATGTTATAATGAAAGCATGACAGGTGCAGTGAAGGGTTAGATATATGAATAGATTAAAGCAAACATTAAAAAAATGTGTGGCATTTGGTGTCACAGGAATAATGCTTATATTAGCCGGGTGTAAAAGCCCGGCTGGTTTTGCGTCTAATGATAATGAAGAATACAATGCGAGAATGGAAGAAGCGAGAACAACTCCATTCGGGGCTTACCCGGAGACTATAGAATATACACTTGGAAAGATGACAAGTGTTAATAATTCCAATATGCCGGAGAATGACACTTATACGGACAATGCGTACACACGTTATATTAAGTCTGTGATAAATGTGCAGAATGTTGATGTATTTGAAGCAAACGACAGTCAGTATGACACTAATGTTTCAATGGTAATCTCAATGGGAAGCCTTCCGGATATTATGGTTGTATCAAGTCAGGATGAGGTTGAACAGTTAGTGGAAGCAGGACTTATAGAGGACCTTACAGAAAGCTACAATAACTGTATAAGTGACAGAATCAGGAAAATGTATGAAAGCTATGGCGATTCACTTAAGGATATGGTTACATATGATGGAAAGATAATGGCACTGCCGGAGACTAATATAACAGATGGACCTAATCTTGTGTGGTTAAGAAAAGACTGGATGGATAAGCTTGGATTGTCAGAGCCACACACTATTGATGATGTTGTTAATATAGTGAAGCATTTTATATCAGAAGACCCTGGAAATAATGGCGTGGATGCGTCCGGAAAACCTAATACAGTGGGGCTTGCAGTGGATACAGATGTGACAGGTGAATGTGGTTACAGCAGTGAATTTCTGCTGGATATAATATTTGCCTGCTTTGGAGCGTATCCAAAGCAGTGGATAATGAACGATGATGGTGAGATTGTATATGGTTCGGTTACAGATGAGGCAAAAGAAGCACTTTCGTATATAAACAGTCTGTATAATCAGGGGGTTATAGATAATGATTTTCTTCTGAGAACATCAACCAATATATGTGAGCTTATAGAGAATGGTCTGTGTGGCTCGTTTTTTGGACCATGGTGGGCACCGAATAATCCGCTTGCTAATGCAGTAAGCAGGAATCCGGATGCAGACTGGCAGCCATATTTAATAGCAACGGATTCGGATGGGACAACGAGTTATCACAGCCAGAACCCGTGTTACAAATATGTTGTTGTAAGAAAGGGCTATGAACATCCTGAGATTGCAGCCAAGATGATAAGTGTCATGTTTGATAAGGTAAGATTTGACTGTACAGACTCAGAAGAATTCAAGAATTACTATCAGATTAATGTTGAACCTACGGCAAGACCTTTATCAATAAATGTTGATTACAATAATGCACTTTCAATATGTTACAGGAATATAGATGCTGCAATTTCAGGAAGAAAGAATCCTGACAGTCTGGAACTTCTTGAACGTTCATTTTATGATGCGTGTAGTGAGTATATCAAGAATGCTAACAAAACAAGTACGCAATGGGCAGCGTATATGTCAAGAATTAAGGCATGCAGTCTGATTGCACAGGATAATATAAAGGTAGTTGACTCGCTTTATTTTAAGACTACAGACACAATGAAGAGCCACTGGTGGAGACTTAAGGCTAAAGAAAAAGAGGCATATTTAAAGATTATAAGTGGAGAAGAAGATATATCTTACTTTGATACATTTGTAAAAGAATGGAATGAACAGGGCGGTCAGACTATTACATCAGAAGTCAGTGAGAGTATGAAATAATTGGCTGTGAAAATATAGTAATATATGATACAATCTTAATTAATGTAAATATATTAACTATGGAGGTTTTATTTTGAAAGAGAGAGAAAAATTCGGCTCGCGACTCGGCTTTATCTTAGTGTCTGCTGGCTGTGCGGTGGGACTTGGTAATGTGTGGAAATTTCCATACATATGCGGGGAAAATGGTGGTGCGGCATTCGTGCTTATCTATCTTGTATTTCTTGCAATTCTTGGATTTCCTATTATGTGTGCGGAGTTCACAGTAGGACGAGGAAGCGGTAAAGGTGCTGCAAGGGCATTTGAAGAACTGGAGACTAAGGGGAGTAAATGGCATCATTTCAAATGGGTATCGATATTAGGAAGCTACATATTAATGGCTTTCTATACTATGGTTGCAGGATGGATGCTTTATTATGCATGGCGTGAGGCAAGTGGTTCGTTAGCAGGTTTAGAGCCAGATGAGGTTTCAGGAGCATTTGGAACTATGCTTTCACAGCCTGGTACAATGACAATCTGGATGATTGTTGCAGTTTTACTTTCGTTTGGTGTATGTGTATTAGGATTACAGAAGGGCGTTGAGAAGATTACTAAGGTTATGATGGCACTTCTTCTTATCCTTATTGTGGTACTGGCAGTTCATTCACTTGTACTTCCTAATGCATCAGAAGGTGTTAAATTCTATATGGTGCCTAATCTTGATGCTATTAAATCAAGAGGTTTAGGACCGGTTATATTTGATGCCATGACACATGCATTCTTTACACTTAGTGTAGGTATTGGTGCAATGGAGATATTCGGAAGCTACTTAAAGAAAGACAGAACAATAGGTGGAGAGGCTGTTAATATCATTCTGCTTGATACATTTGTTGCTCTTATGGCAGGATTCATAATTATTCCTGCATGCTTTGCATATGGTGTTGCTCCTGGTGCCGGTCCATCACTTTTATTTATAACACTGCCTAACATATTTAATCATATGGCGGGAGGAAGAATATGGGGAACAGCATTCTTTGTATTCATGTCATTTGCAGCATTATCAACTGTAATTGCTGTGTTTGAGAACATTATTGCTTTTTATATAGACCTTAAGGGATTTTCAAGGAAAAAGGTTGTTGCAGGTAATGTTATATTCATGATACTGCTTTCACTTCCTGCTGTATTAGGCTTTAACAAGCTTGCAGCTTTCCAGCCTATTGGTCCAGGAAGTTCAATTATGGATCTGGAGGATTTCCTTGTTTCATATAATCTACTTCCTCTTGGAAGCATGATATTTGTATTATTCTGTACTAAGAAGAACGGCTGGGGCTGGGAAGGCTTCAGAAAAGAAGCTAATGAAGGAAAAGGTCCTAAGCTTCCTGAATGGTTAAGATTCTATATGAGTTATATACTTCCGGCTATTATAGTAGTTGTATACCTTAAGGGTTATTATGATACATTTAAACCAAAGGGAACAGGTTATCTTGTTGGCTGGATGATATTTGCGTGTGTATTGCTTCTTGCAATATTCGGAATTGCTAATTATAAGAAGAAAGATGCGTAATCTATGACTAAGAAAGAACTTGCTTTAGAGGTTATAAGAAGATTAAAGGCAGAATATCCGGATTCGGAGTGCAGTCTTGATTACGATGATGCCTGGAAACTGCTTGTAAGCGTAAGACTTGCGGCACAATGCACTGATGCAAGAGTAAATGTTGTGGTTAAGGGGCTGTATGAGAAATATCCTGATATAGCATCACTTGCTGCAGCATATCCAGAAGAGATTGAAAAGATTATAAGACCTTGCGGTCTTGGAAAAAGCAAGGCAAGGGATATATGTGCATGTATGCGCATGCTTCATGAACAGTATAATGATAAAGTTCCTGACAGCATAGAAGAATTATTAAAGCTTCCTGGAGTTGGAAGGAAGAGTGCCAATCTTATTATGGGTGATGTGTTCGGAAAGCCGGCAATTGTTACAGATACACACTGTATAAGGCTTTGTAACAGAATAGGTCTTGTAAAAGACGAGAAAGAGCCTAAGAAGGTTGAGATGGCATTGTGGAAGATAGTCCCGCCAGAAGAAGGAAGTGGATTATGCCACCGGTTTGTAGACCACGGAAGAGAGGTATGTACGGCGCGTACTACGCCACACTGTGAAAGATGCTGCCTTAATGATATATGTAAGAAAAATGGGATAAAAGTGTGATTGAATATGCATTTTTATTATGGTAGTATTTTATTGTGGTTCATACTAATGAACAAAATGTATGGGAGGGGAACATGGAATTAAAAGAATTAATTAAATACGCAAGAGATAACAGGTGTTCAGATCTGCATATTACTGCAGGAGAAGCGGTTGCAGTAAGAAAATATGGTGAACTTGAGCTTCTTGATATAACACCTTCGATAGAAGAAACAGAAGATATGATATTCTCAATTCTTGGTGATGAAGATATACAGAATGTTCAGGCAGGAAAAGATATTGATGTGGCATCTACTGATGAGTCTGGTGGACGATTAAGGATTAATATATATCATCAGAGAAGAAATCTTGCAGCAAGTATCCGTCTTCTTGATTCTGTTATACCGTCGTTTGAAGAATTGGGACATTCAGGAAAACTTTTTTCTAAGCTTGTTGAGAAAAGGTCTGGTCTTATTCTTGTAACAGGTCCTACAGGAAGTGGTAAGTCTACAACACTTGCAGCTATGATTGATTATATTAACAACAATATGTCAAGACATATTATAACAGTAGAAGATCCTATAGAGTATGTATATGGGTTTAAGAAATCTATGATACATCAGAGACAGGTAGGAAGAGATGTACCTGATTTTGCGACAGCACTTCGTTCAGCACTTCGTGAAGACCCGGATGTTATTCTTGTAGGAGAGATGAGAGATTATGAGACTATCAATGCAGCAATTACAGCTGCTGAAACAGGACATCTTGTATTATCAACACTTCATACAAGAAGCGCTACACAGACAGTTGAGCGTATAATCAGTGCATGCCCTATTGAGGCGCAGTCTGCACTTATAATACAGATTGCATCTGTATTAACTGGAGTTATAACACAGACACTTGTACCTCGTGCAGAGCAGGAAGGGCGAATTGCTGCAACAGAGATTATGCTTAATAATACAGCAGTATCTAATCTTATTAAAGAGAAGAAGACTAATCAGATTCAGACCGTTCTTCAGTCAAATATGCAGACAGGTATGCACACAATGAATTATTCGCTTGCTAATCTTGTTAAGACAAGAGTTATTTCAAGGGATGTAGCTTTGAAGTATTCAGAGAATCCAACTGAACTTGCTAAAAGTATATAATAGTAACTTGTAGTGCTATGCAGTTTTAAAACTTTGCGAATAGTGTACAAAATACAGAACAACAAAAAATAATTTGAAAATAAAGCCATTCTACTGTATTATAGGGTTAGATTCATTACGGATAACACTATAGCTGTCTCTTATACACATCTGACGCTGCCGACGAATAGC
>ENA-UAHM01000531-UAHM01000531.1-human-gut-metagenome-genome-assembly--contig:-NODE-531-length-8761-cov-7.267057_pt1 | contig 8761 bp, 9 predicted proteins | sample MGYA00244408_ERZ654367 | MGnify/ENA primary metagenome ERZ654367 (study PRJEB26926, sample SAMN06164899) | human gut metagenome | biome: ENVO:00009003; feature: ENVO:2100002; material: ENVO:00002003...
CGAGATACTGATCGGTCTCGTGGGCTCGGAGATGTGTATAAGAGACAGGAATGATAGCAAAGCATTACGAAATATTGTACTGATATCCCAGCTCGCTATATGTGTGATGGTGCCAACATTTTTATGTCTGGCACTTGGAATATGGCTTGATAAAAGGTTTGGAACATGGTTTACGGTTCCACTGCTTTTTATTGGGATGGCAGCAGGTGCAAGAAATGCATATGTTCTGGCAATGGACACAATACGACAGGAGAAGCTTAAGAAAGATAAGGCACAGCAGGATGAAATCGACAGAAAGGTAGAGGAATACAGAAAGAGGCAGGAAAAAGATTCCAGTGAAATTAAGAGGTGATTTATGTTAAAAAGAATTAAAGATATTAATGAAGCTCTTCCGGGAATGCTGCTTATAGAATGTATTTATCTTGTTGTTGCCCAGATAATTATATTTATTGCTGTTCCGAATAAGATAATGTGTGCAGTGGGACTGCTTGCGGGATGTTTATATGCTGTATTCAGTTCATTTCATTTAAGCTTTACTATACGAAAGGTTGTGTATGGTGGGCATAAGCAGTCTTCAACACTTGTATTTGGGTACATTGTAAGATTTCTTGTAATGATAATACTGCTTGCATTATTGTATATCTTTAAGGCAGGAGATTTGCTGTGTGCAATTATTGGCATGTTCTCAGAGAAGATAGCGGCATATCTGTCGCCTTTACTGGACAAGAAAAGGTCCGCAAAAGGGGAAAACAGTACTGGGGAGTTTCCTCAGACTGATAAAAATATAATAGAAAAGGAGAGTGAGTAGGTGGGAAGCGAGAGTTTGACTACGATGGTGGCCGGAGATTCAAGTTTCATGATTAAGACGCTGTACACATTTAAGCTGAATGGCGTTTCATTGAACATTGACACAACACATGTGGCTCTGCTGCTGGTATCAGTCTTTATTCTTGTTATGGCTGTAATAGCAAGGATTAAGATTAATAAAGTCGATGCTTCAGATACACCGGGAATGTTTCAGAATGCCATAGAAATCATCGTTGAGATGTTAGGCACTATGGTTGATGGTATTATGGGTAAGAATGCCAACAAGTTTGTGAATTATATATCCACATTATTCTTGTTTATAATAATATCTAACATATCCGGTTTGTTTGGGTTAAGACCACCAACGGCTGATTATGGTGTTACTCTGTGTCTTGGTCTGATAACATTTATACTGGTTCAGTTCAATGGTATCAAGAAGAACAGGATTAAGCACTTTACAGCATTATTCCAACCGATATGGTTTTTATTCCCGATTAACCTTATTGGTGAATTTGCAGTTCCGTTATCATTATCATTACGTCTTTTCGGTAATGTAATGTCAGGAACAGTTCTTATGGGATTGATATATGATTTGCTCAGTCCATTCACAGTTGCATACCCGGCAGTTCTGCATGCGTACTTTGATTTATTCTCAGGCTGCATTCAGGCGTATGTATTCTGCATGTTAACTATGGTTTATGTTAACGACAAGATAGCCGATTAACGGCAAATATTTTTATTAGACGGAGGATTTTTAAATGAATATTTCAGGAAGTGAATTTATTAGTGCTATGTCAGCAATTGGAGCAGGTATTGCAATGATCGCAGGTGTTGGTCCTGGTGTTGGTCAGGGTATCGCAGCAGGTTATGGTGCGTCTGCAGTAGGACGTAACCCGGGAGCTAAGTCTGATATTACTTCAACAATGCTTCTTGGACAGGCCGTAGCCGAGACAACAGGTCTTTACGGTTTTGCCGTAGCTATTATCTTAATGTTTGTTAAGCCTTTCGGAAACTAAGAAGAGGTGCGAAGATAATAGAAAGGAGGCCTACAATTGAATTTGTCAGGAAATACATTTGTTGCCCTAGCGGCTGATGGACGATTATTCGGTCTGGATCCGCAGCTCCTTTTTGATGCAGCAGTAACTGCAGTCAATGTATTTATACTGTTTCTTTTACTTACATTTATTCTTTTCAATCCTGTAAGGAATATGTTAAAGAAGAGACAGGACAAGATAACAAGTGACAGGGATAACGCTGAGAACGATAAGAAGGAAGCGAGCGCCCTTAAAGCAGAATATGAGGCTAAGTTAAAGGATGCCCACAAGGAGGCAGAACAGATTCTTAGTGATGCAAGAAAGACTGCTATGCACAATGAGACCAAAATCATTGATGAAGCCAAGGCTGAGGCAGCAAGAATTATAGAAAGAGCTAATGTTGAAGCTGAACTTGAGAAGCAGAAGGTTGCTGATGAGGTTAAACAGCAGATTGTAACTGTAGCAGCTGTTATGGCATCTAAGTTAGTTGCCAGATCTATTGATGAGAAGGACAGCAATGCTCTTATTGAAGAGACTTTGAATGAAATGGGTGAGAAAACATGGCTAAGCTAATTGAAGCAACATACGGTGATGCTTTATTTGAGCTTGCCGTAGAAGAGTCCAGGGTGGATTCTCTGTATGATGAGGCTGGGGCTGTCATTGAAGCATTTAATGATAATCCTGAGTTTGGCAGACTGCTCAATCATCCAGAAGTTGAAAAGGGAGAAAAGGAAGAACTTATTAATAACATTTTCTCTCAGTTTGTTTCAGGAGATATGACAGGTTTGCTGATAACCATGGTCTCAAAGGACAGACAGAAAAAGATTGTTGATACACTTGAGTATTTTCGAAAGAGAGTTCTCGAATACAAGAAAATAGGAATTGCTTATGTAAGCACAGCAAAGCCACTCACTGATGAACAGAAGAAGGCTGTTGCTGGAAAGCTGTTAGAAACTACAGGATATGTAGATTTCCAGATGAATTATACGGTTGATGAAAGTCTTATTGGCGGAATGGTAATAAGAATCGGTGACCGTGTAGTAGACAGCAGTATTAAGCATAAAATAGACGAACTTTCCAGAAGTCTGATGAAGATCCAGTTATAGGAATATCAGACAGGTTAGTTTAATTAATCAGAAAGCGGGTGCATAGAGCTAATGAATTTAAGACCGGAAGAAATCAGTTCAGTTATAAAAGAACAGATAAAGAGATATTCTACCGAACTTGAAGTATCAGATGTTGGTACTGTTATTCAGGTAGCAGATGGTATCGCACGAATTCATGGATTAGAAAAGGCCATGCAGGGAGAACTTCTTGAGTTCCCAGGAGAGGTATATGGAATGGTACTTAACCTTGAAGAGGATAATGTTGGTGCCGTTTTACTTGGTGATTCAAGAAATGTTAATGAAGGCGATACTGTTAAGACAACTGGACGAGTTGTTGAGGTTCCAGTTGGTGACGCATTGACAGGACGAGTTGTCAATGCATTAGGACAGCCTATTGATGGCAAAGGACCAATCGTTACAGATAAGTATCGTAAGATTGAGAGAGTTGCATCAGGCGTTATTACAAGAAAATCAGTAAGCGTTCCACTTCAGACAGGTATTAAAGCTATTGATGCCATGGTTCCTATCGGAAGAGGACAAAGAGAGCTTATTATCGGTGACCGTCAGACAGGTAAGACGGCTATTGCTATTGATACTATTATTAACCAGAAGGGTCAGGGCGTACATTGTATATATGTTGCTATCGGACAGAAGGCTTCAACTGTTGCAAGTATTGTTAAGACTCTTGAGGAATATGGTGCAATGGCATATACAACAGTAGTGGCATCTACAGCCAGTGAACTTGCTCCATTACAGTATATTGCTCCTTATTCAGGATGTGCTATTGGTGAAGAGTGGATGGAGAACGGTGGAGATGTATTAGTTGTTTATGATGATTTAAGCAAGCATGCTGCAGCGTACAGAACACTTTCACTTCTTCTTAAGAGAGCACCTGGACGTGAGGCTTATCCTGGTGATGTATTCTATCTTCATTCAAGACTTCTTGAGAGAGCAGCAAGAATGTCAGATGAATACGGCGGAGGTTCACTTACAGCACTTCCAATCATCGAGACTCAGGCAGGGGATGTTTCAGCATATATTCCTACTAATGTTATTTCTATTACAGATGGACAGATATATCTTGAGACAGAGATGTTTAATTCAGGTTTCAGACCAGCTATTAATGCCGGATTGTCTGTATCACGAGTTGGTGGTTCAGCACAGATTAAGGCTATTAAGAAGATAGCTGCTCCTATTCGTACAGAGCTTGCCCAGTACAGAGAGCTTGCATCATTCTCACAGTTTGGTTCAGAGCTTGATGCTGATACCAAGGAAAAGCTTGCACAGGGTGAGAGAATCAGAGAGATGCTTAAACAGCCACAGTACAAGCCAATGCCGGTTGAGTATCAGGTTATAATCATATATGCAGTTACCAAGAAATATGTTATCGATATAGATGTTGACAGGATTCTTGATTTCGAGCAGGGATTATTTGACTTTATTGATACTAAGTATCCACAGATTCCAGAGTCTATCAAAGAGACTAAGGAACTGACAGCAGATAATGAGAAGGCACTTATAGCTGCCATCGAGGAGTTTAAGAAAACATTTATCCAGTAAATGTTTTGGAATGGAGGTAATAGTTTATGGCCTCAATGAGAGACATAAAAAGACGCAGAGATAGTATTCAAAGTACCGGTCAGATTACCAAAGCCATGAAGCTCGTATCTACTGTTAAATTGCAGAAAGCTAAAGGGAAAGCGGAAAGTACCAAGCCGTATTTCGACCTCATGTATGATACCGTAAAGAATATGCTTGCCAAGTCAGGGAATATCAATCACAAATATCTCAAAGCCGGAGATTCAAGTAAGAAAGCGATTATCACAATTACAGCGAACAGAGGACTTGCCGGAGGATATAATTCTAATATTACCAGACTTATAACAGGTAGTGATATTCCTAAGGAAGACGCACTTATATATGCAATAGGAACAAAGGGAAGAGATTTCCTTTCAAGAAGAGGCTATCAGATTAAAGCAGATTATTCAGATATGGTTGAAGAACCTGCGTATACAGATGCCAAGGCTATATGTAATGAGGTGCTTGATGCATTTACAAGTGGAGAAGTCGGAGAGATATATCTTGCTTATACATCTTTTAAGAACACTGTGGTTCATGAACCTAAGCTTATTAAGCTGCTTCCTGTTGATGCAGATTCAATGAAACAGGATGGAGCAGAGACTGATAATACACCTATGAATTATGAGCCGGGTGAAGAGGAGGCTCTTAACCTGATTATACCTAAGTATGTGTGCAGTCTTATATATGGAGCTATGGTAGAAGCTGTTGCCAGTGAGAACGGAGCACGTATGCAGGCAATGGACAGTGCTACAAGCAATGCAGAGGATATGATATCAGATCTGTCGCTTAAGTTTAACAGAGCACGTCAGGCTTCAATTACACAGGAACTTACAGAGATTATAGCAGGAGCGAATGCTATCAATTAATAAAACAATGGAGGGAATAATGGCAGAGAATAATATTGGTAAGATTACTCAGGTTATCGGTGCTGTAATTGATATTAAGTTCACAGACGGTAATCTGCCAGAAATCAATTCGGCCATCAATATTAAGACTAATGACGGCGGTAAGCTTGTTGTAGAGGTTGCCCAGCATCTTGGCGATGATGTAGTAAGATGTATAGCCATGGGTCCTACAGATGGTCTTGTCAGAGGTATGGATGCAGAGGCGACAGGTGCCCCAATTTCTGTACCGGTAGGTGAACAGACTTTAGGAAGAATGTTCAATGTATTAGGTGATCCAATTGATAATAAGCCAGCGCCAGAAGTACAGGAGCATATGCCTATTCATAGAAAGGCACCTGCATTTGCAGAGCAGGCAACTAATACAGAGATTCTTGAGACTGGTATCAAGGTTGTAGATTTACTTTGTCCTTACCAGAAGGGTGGTAAGATAGGACTTTTCGGAGGTGCCGGAGTAGGTAAGACAGTACTTATTCAGGAACTTATCAGAAATATTGCAACTGAGCATGGTGGATATTCAGTATTCACTGGTGTTGGAGAAAGAACAAGAGAGGGTAACGACCTTTATCATGAGATGATGGAATCAGGCGTTATCGAGAAAACTACCATGGTGTTCGGACAGATGAACGAACCACCTGGAGCAAGAATGAGAGTTGGTCTTGCAGGACTTACAATGGCTGAGTACTTCAGAGATAAGGGTGGAAAGGATGTACTTCTTTTCATTGATAATATCTACAGATTTACCCAGGCTGGTTCAGAGGTTTCAGCACTTCTTGGACGTATGCCTTCAGCCGTTGGTTATCAGCCAACATTGCAGACAGAGATGGGTGCTCTTCAGGAGAGAATCACATCTACCAAGAACGGATCTATTACATCTGTTCAGGCTGTATATGTACCAGCCGATGACCTTACTGACCCGGCTCCGGCTACAACATTTGCACATCTGGATGCTACTACAGTTCTTTCAAGATCAATCGTTGAGCTTGGTATCTATCCAGCCGTTGACCCGTTAGAGTCTACATCAAGAATTCTTGATCCAAGAATTGTTGGTGAGGAGCATTACAAGGTTGCAAGATCAGTTCAGGAAATCTTACAGAAATACAAAGAATTACAGGATATAATCGCTATCCTTGGTATGGACGAGCTTTCAGAGGATGATAAGCTTGTTGTTTCAAGAGCAAGAAAGGTTCAGAGATTCTTATCACAGCCATTCTTCGTTGCAGGACAGTTTACTGGTCTTGAAGGAAGATATGTTCCTGTAAGTGAGACTATTCAGGGCTTCAAGGAAATTATCGAAGGAAAGTATGATGACATTCCAGAGAGTTACTTCCTTAACTGTGGTGGAATTGATGATGTTTTAGCTAAGGTAGAGAAGTAGAAAAGAGGTTGTAATGGCAGATTTACAGACAATAAAGCTTCTGGTTAATACGCCGGACAGAGTTTTCTACCATGATGACGCTACATTTGTTGAACTTTCTACCAGTGAAGGCGATATAGGTGTTTATCCGGGACATATTCCGCTTACTGCAGTTGTTGTTCCTTGTGTTCTTAGCATACACAATGGTAATGATATAAAGAAAGCTGCGGTACACGGTGGAATTATAGAGATTCTCAAGGATAAGATAACTATTCTTGCTGAGGTGGCAGAATGGTCAGATGAAATCGATGTAGAAAGAGCTAATGAGGCGAGACTGCGAGCTGAAAAGAGACTTGCCAGCCATGATTCTAATCTGGATATGGTAAGAGCAGAGGCAGCGCTTAAGAGATCGCTTGCGAGAATTAAGGCTGTTAATTAAATAATATGTATAAACCTTCCATTATCTGGGAATATTTCAGGTGATGGGAGGTTTTTTATATGGTAAAGATATATAGATTTCAGAGGCTGATGATAGCAGCCGCAGTAATTATATGGGCAGTATTTGCCGGCAGACTTGTATACAAGGGCATAAAGGGTGAGACAATGGATGTTGTAGATACATTTTGTGAAAATGTGTACTATGATATAAGTGCCGACATATCAGCGACAGGAAAGCTTGACAATGGAATGTCGGATACTGCAAAGAAACTTATGATGACACAGATGGCAAAGGCTCTGGGGCTTAACAGATATAATATAACGGAGGATGAAACAGGAATATATCTTACACAGCAATCAGTTAATGGCAGCGCGGATATATCAATAAAAAAGAGCAGTACAGGAGAATATTTTATAACTGATATAGAACTATATAAGGGATTTGAGAGCACTTCAGATTATGAAAAGCTGATGAAACAGGTGTTAGAGGAATATGGAATAGATACTCATGTAACAGTCAGCATGAAAGGAAGCATTGCTGGGGATATGTCACAGTATGATAAGAGCGAGGTCAGCGGCAGAATGCTTAAGATGCTGGGTGCAAAGACTGTGACTACGGGACAGATACAGGATTCATATGTTGTGTATGCTTATGCTAAAAGCGTTAAGGATTCTGTAAGCATAGGAAAGAACAAGATAAATGTTAATATAACAATGAATTATGACGAGACAAGGGGAGTGACGGATATACAGCTTTCAACACCAATATATAATGAGGATTTCTGATGATGATTTTTAAGGCATAAAACTTGCTATTGTGGTTTTTGTCTAAAGAGATTAAAATAACCATGTATATCCAGAGGATAAATCAAGAAAAGATGAGGCAGATATGGAATTAAAAGAGCTTTTAGATAAATGTATTAATGACAGGCTTATTGATCTTACAATAAGCGGACAGAAGGTAAAGAATGAAGAAGGTGTGATGAGGGTTAAGATTCGCCCGGTACAGCTTAAGGATGAGATAAAGTATCAGGCATCAGAATTCGTGGGAAGAAAAGTGCTTCACACCAATTATTCAGAAGAAGAGATTAAGACAAGAATTACAGAATATATGGAGAACACATTTAAACAGGCGCAGTTTAATATGACAGATGCGACTGCCACGGTGCTTAGTTCAAAGAAGGGCGCATGTACCTGTAAGTATAAAAGGCTTGCACAGATAAAGAGTCAGAAGGATATGTCACACAACAGAACCAAGACATATATTCTTAAAGAGGGCGAGAAGGTGGATTTTCTTGTTGATCTTGGAGTTATGACTAAAGAGGGGGCAATTGTAAGAACAAGATATGATAAGTTCAGGCAGATTAATAGATTCCTTGAATTTATAGAGGATATTCTGCCACAGTTAGATAAGGATAAAGAACAGACAATAATTGATTTTGGATGTGGAAAATCATATCTTACATTTGCAATGTATTATTATCTCAAGGTACTTAAGGGGTATAATATCTGTCTCTTATACACATCTCCGAGCCC
>ENA-UAHM01000588-UAHM01000588.1-human-gut-metagenome-genome-assembly--contig:-NODE-588-length-8177-cov-5.070057_pt1 | contig 8177 bp, 8 predicted proteins | sample MGYA00244408_ERZ654367 | MGnify/ENA primary metagenome ERZ654367 (study PRJEB26926, sample SAMN06164899) | human gut metagenome | biome: ENVO:00009003; feature: ENVO:2100002; material: ENVO:00002003...
TTTAAGGAGGTATTATGACTTATCGAATAATGTTACTTGTCGAATTAACCAAGTTATCTGACATGTCAGATAATTTTGTTGTCATTAGTTTATAAAGGTCTGTATTCTTTGGGAACGTATTCTCAAATGGTACGATATTCCCAGAGCAACGGATTAGGCCACTGCCAACCGATACATTTGTAATATAGGACAGTTGGTTTTCGGAAATATTCAAAAGAGCTGCCAATTCTTCCCTGTCTGTACTTGCCTGATTCAAAAGAATCAAAAACTCACTGTTTGCCAACATCAGTCTTGCAGTGTCCGATTTCAGAAGTTCCTCAACATTTTGGGTTAAACCTGTCACGAATCCATTGTATTTTCTGATTCTCTTGTACAGTCGGTAGAAGAAATTTGCACTGTATTCATAGCGGAATAACAGATAGAACTCATCGGCAAATATCCATGTCGTTTTTCCTTCTTTCCAGTTCTGAATTACCCTGTTGAAAATACTGTCTAAGGTAACCAGCATTCCCAGTGGCATAAGCTGTTCCCCCAGTTCCCGGATATCATAATCCATGATCCTGTTCTTCTTATTCACATTGGTCGGCTGTGCAAAGGTGTTCAGGCTTCCATTGATAAAAAGTTCGGATGACAGTGCAAGTCCCCTTGCCTCTTCTTCCGGCTGTAACATCAACTGTCGGTACATATCTTTCAATGTCGGAACTTCTCCGGTATAACCACTTCGGATATAATCCCGGTACACATCTGCAGCACAGCGGTCCAGAATCGACTTTTCTTTTGCCGACAGATTTCCTGCTCCAACCAACTGCTCGAACACAGACAGGATAAACTCCGATTTTTCAATCAGTGGATTCTTTTCATTGCCGTAGGCTGCGTCCATATCCATTGCATTCAGATGATTGTCTGATGTCGCAGATACTTTTACAACCTGTCCGCCCAGAGCCTCTACTAATTTTGTAAATTCGGACTCCGGATCAAGAATCAGGATATCGTCATCGGTACTCAATGCCAGATGCACAATCTCTTCTTTTGCCGAAAAGCTCTTTCCTGATCCACTGACGCCCAACCGGAAACTGTTTCCATTCATCAGTTTCTTCCGGTCGGCTACCAGAAGGTTCTTGCTGACTGCATTCTGCCCATAATAGATACCTCCCGGCTGCAGGATTTCCTGTGTATGGAACGGGATTAAAACAGCCGTTGATTCCGTTGTCAATGTACGCAGGGCATTGATCTTTCGCAGTCCGTAAGGAAGCACTGTATTGAGTCCGTCCACTTGCTGCCACTTTAATGTTGCCATCTGACACAGATGCTTTCTTGCGATTGACAGAATCAGTTCCGTATCGGAATCCAGTTGCTTTTTGCTGTCTGCCAGATGTACCATTGTCAAAATCCCGAACATCATACGCTGGTCTCTGGTTGTCAGATCATCGAGCATTTCCTTGGTTTCTTTTCTCTGAAGTTCCATATCGTATGGTACGATTGCCGAGAAGTTATTATTAGCGTTCTGCCTTCTCTGCCAGTTGGTCACGTTAGTTTCCACACCAAGCAGTCGGTTCTGGATTTCCCTTACCGCTTCATCCGTAGGGACTGGCAGGATGTCAATCGACAACATCAGATTCCGGCTAAAGTCACACAATTCTGAAATCATGTCATCTTTGACATAACTTGCATAATCCTGCATATACAGGACTCTTCCGTATCTGTCACCGATTTTAAAATGGTCACGTTCAAATTCCATAGAATCCGGACACATCCAGTCCTTGAAACTTGTTCCCTTCTTGGCAAATTGTTTCAGATCAAACGGAAATGCCTGTGGGACATCTCCCTTGAAGAAATCCCTGAAAATCTGGAGCCGGCTCTCTGCGTCCAGTCCTTCTGCTGTGGACGATAACTTTGCCAGATGTGTTACGATGTCTGTTCCGATACGTGCAAAATAGGTTCTTGCATCATCAATCGATCTTTTATGTACACTGACGGTCAGATACCGTTCCTGATAGATGCTGTTGTTTGTTCCTGTAATCTTAGACAGGAGCATTTCGTTGTATTCTTCCCGATAGTGGTCCAGTCCATCTTCCTTCATTGGAAGCAGAATAGACTTTTCGAATTCTTCTTTATTGATTCTCCGATTATTGATGGTAATTTGGGCAGAAATGCCGGAATCCAGTGAATTTAAGAGTTCAGAATAATCCAGAAACATTTCTGTCTTATTGTCCTTACTCGCAATATAATAGTTGATATCTGTAAAACGATATGTTTTTGAGAATTTCGTTCCCTGTTGAAAAATTCCATCCGGCCAGATTCGCTGGATGGGAATTGCCTGTTGGACGGATTTCGGAACTTTGAAGCGTTCCTTATCCATCCGAAGTGCCTGACTTAAGGTTTTAATCAAAGGCATCACTCCTTCCCTTGCGTTTCTTTCTCTGTTTTGCTTCTGCTTTTTGCTCCCGCTCTTTTATGATTTCCGCTCCATCCTTTTGATTCTTTTCTCCCAGCGAGATGGTCTCCTGCATGCAGGAGTAGTAGATATCTTCCGACTGAAACACCAGTTTCTTCGGATACAGCAATTCGGATTTGATCACTGCCCATAAAAACTGTTCGGCTGTCATACCATGATATTTGAAAAAGCCACAGGCAGCAAATGGAGCAGCACCAAGCACACACAGCCATCCGGTTATTTCCTGTCCGGTAATATCACGCATTCCAAAGTAAATTCCGATTGCTGTAAGAATCGCAAGAACAGAACACACACATTGTCTCAGGTCCAGTCCCATAAACATGGATTCTTGATAGTCCCTGATTTCTTTGTTCATCTTTACTTCCATAAATTATCGTTCCTCTCCCCTGTTTTGTTTCTTCGTTTTCTGTGGTTTTTCTTTCGGTACTTCTATCCCGGCAAATCTACAGTGTTCCGCAACGCCTTCCGGATCAAATTCCGCAAGTCTTGCAAGGTCAAACGCTACCTTCTGATAGGTTGCATATCCTGATCTTCCTGTTTCATTCAACACTTTTCCAAGTTTATGTTCCTTGATAAAATGAAGCATATCCTTGGTAAAATCTCCTGTTATAAAAGCCTCATTTGGCTCTAAGAACTGATAGGGCAGATTAATGGTTACATCTCCAAAATCTTCCCAGTCTCTCCCTTCCTTATGGCAGAGTCCTACATATAAATTCCCATTGTTCCGATAAGAGCTCACTCGTATCGCTACTGTCTCACGTCCGAATTCCCAGTTATATCTTAATGTTTTCTTTGTATCCATATTTTTTAACCTCCAAGTCCCATCATTTCTCTGACAATACGGTCAGATGCCTTAATTGCTCCAACAAGTACCAATAAATTGAATACCAGTTCTCCTACATAGTTCCACACGATTGTAACTGCACTCAGCTCCGTATCTCCCACTGCCGGAGGACTTGCCGCATAAGCAGAAAAGATAATACACGCCAGTGCAATAATTGCCCCTTCCAGACACACGCCTATATAAGAACGGATAAAGTTCTTTCCAATAGACTGCGTGGGTTCTCCTGCAAACGAGGAAATCGGAATCGGGGCGATTGCCGTATACATATAGATTTTGAACATTCTGCCATACACTGTCAGGATCATCACAAATGACAATACGGTGATCAGCAGACTGCCAAGCAGTGTGACAATCCACAATGGAATGGATTCCAGCATTCCCACACTCTCGATCTTATCTACAATCTCCGTTGGCAGTTCCGTCACGCTTCCTGCCATACTGGAGCCACTCATTACGGTTGTCACGATTCCTTGCACAATGGAAAACAGTGCCTGCATAAGTTCCATTCCATACGTGATTGCTCCCTGAGCAAGTGCAAACCGGATAAATGCTTTTAGCACATGTTCCGGCTTTTTCAGATCTGTAAAACTGCCACACGTTTTAATGATTCCGGCTGCAAAAAACAACACCAGTAATCCATAGGCAATAGCTGTCAGTGCATCATTGATATTGGTCATAATCCGCCAGATGCCGCCGCCTTTAAAAGTTGCCGGATTTTCAGTAAGCAGTGTCCACAGTTCTGCCATCTTTTCACTCCATGTAGACAACGCAGAGTTCAGATTCTGTACAATCCAGTTATCGCTCAAAAACTTTCACCTCCCTGAACATACTTTTGAATGCAGGAGTACCTTCCGGCACTCCTGCTGTTTCCTGATATACTTTTTCAAAGAGGCTTACGCCATAATCAGATCCAGGATTTCTTTGGCGAACGTAATAATTACTCCTCCGGCCAGTGTCAGAAATCCATTTGCCCTCTGGCTTGGATCATGGCTTTTTAAAGACAGACCAACCTGCACAACACCAAATCCAAGCAAAATCAAACCGATTGCACGAATCAGGGAAAAAATAAAAGTAGACAGGTTATTGATAACGGACAACGGATCACCGGCTGCGAATGCGGTCGTTGCTCCAACCGTTACGGTCAGTACCAGTGCCATGTAAAGGCTCATCCACTTTTTCTGTTTTCTCCCCATCGGCATCGGGGTTGTCATTTTTTCAGTTGTATTCTTTTTTGTTCTATTCTTTTCTCCTGTGAGAAATTTCTTCAATACACATCACTCCAATCCATCAAAAAACTGCTATTCACCAAGGATGTCTTCGGTAGACAGCAGTTCGTAGTCGTCTAATCTGTTAATGTCAATCTTTAGGTCGTCGTGAGCCAGTGGTGTTTTCGCATAATCATAAGGCGATGCACCACCGTCCTCTGTGTATCTGAAATTCACATGCTTTTTTAAATCATATTTATCGTCCATGATCGGACGCTCCCCACGAATAAACAAAATCGCTTTGCGGTTATCTAAAAGCCGTATTTCATCCGGTGTTAAAAGTTCCCTTCCAGTCTGCTGATAATTCACCGAATAGCTGCCGCTACGCCCTTTTGTCTGTCCGTAGGTATTGGTATCCAATGTTTCTTTTCCCAATAATTCCGAGACATACTTATGTCCTTCTTTTTCATTTCCACCCAGATATAAAAATTCATCGCAGTTGCCGATCAGACTCTCATACGAGTCTTTAAATAAGGCTTTCATCTGTGCGATATTCTGGATGATGATACTGCAGGAAATCCCTCTGGAACGCATGGTTGCCAGAATCTTGTCAAAATCATCCGGCAAGGCTACGTTTGGCCATTCATCCATAATGCAGTGTACCGGAATTGGAAGCCTTCCTCCGTACTTCCGGTCTGCCACATAATACAGTGTCTGAAACAGATTACTGTAAATCATGCCGACCAGATAATTCATGCTGGTGTCGGCATCCGGAATACAGCAAAACAGTGCTACTTTTTTCTCCCCGATACTGTATAAGTCCAGTTCGTCTGTACAGGTCAGATTTGCAATCTGTTTCAGGTTAAAAGCTGCCAGACGGACACCAACCGAGATCAAAATAGACTTTGCAGTCTTTCCTGCCGCCAGCTTGTATTTCTTATACTGGCGTACCGCAAAGTGTTCCGGATTCCTTTTTTCCAGATCCTCAAACAGCATATCCACTGGATTTTTGTAATTCTCGTCATCCTCCCTGGTCTCGCTTTCATTCAGAAGGTCGATCAGGGTGTTCATATTCTTCTCATCCTCGTCTCCTTCATACCAGATCAGAGCAATCAGTGCCGTATACAGCAGTTTTTCTGCTTTGACCCAGAAATCTTCGGTTGCCTTTTCCCCTTCTCCCTTGGTGTTGGCAATGATAACCGTCACCAGTTTCAGGATATCCTTTTCAGATTTTAAGTAGGCAAACGGATTGTAGTGGAGCGATTTGGAAAAGTTTATAGTATTTAAGACCTTAATCACATAAGGCTCATGCACCACCTTCCCGGATTTATCTTTCACAACATTTCCATGCTTGTCTCTCTTTGGCGGTCCTTTGGCTAACATCTTCCCGCATTCTTCGATCAGTGTTCCCTTCGGGTCTGTGATGACCATGGAACAGTTCATCATCATAATAGAGACCTTTACGAAAAACCTTGTTTTTCCACTACCGGAACCGCCGATGACGCAGATGTTTTTATTTCTGGCAAACTTTGGGTTCTTCGGACGGCTCTCCATGGTAATGGATTCTGTTGCCGTCAGCGGAATGTTCATCCAGAAATCATCTGCCATAAATGGTTTGATGTCTTCCGCTGTTCCCCACCTGGCTGAACCATACTCCACTCCTTTTCGGAGTTTTTTTGCATCTGCCTGTTTTTGCCAGACCAGTATCTTCACAACTGCCGCAATCCCGGCCCCCACCAGAAGATCCACGTAGTAAAGACTTGGCAGGAACCCGGTCAGGATCCGATCAGCGTGCTCCATGGCATATAAAAGTTTGTTCCCCATATCTACCCCGGGGCTTGCCCGATACAAACAGGATGCCCTGTCTGCAAACAAAAAGATGAAAAGATATGGAACATTGGTCAGAACAAGCTTTTTCATATCCAAAGCGGACAGCGTAACTCTGGCTTTTGCTTTCAGCTTGTTGGTCAGACCCCCTATTGTGAGTTTTCTCACCGGGATACCTCCTGATGCTTATTCCTGGCTTTGCCCTTCGTCTTCCCTGCAACGATACTCCTGTATGCTGCCAGACGTTTGTGGATGGAAGGGCGGTTCGCCTTCTGGATCTCTTTCTGGGAAAATTCACGGAAAGCTGCGGTGATCGCATCCTGGTCACGTCCCTTAAAGAACACCATATAAACCGGCGGATCTTTGGTCTTATCCTTTTTCAGGGCATAATTGATCCCGTATTTTCTGGCATACCGTTCAAAAGACTTGATGTTCTTGGGTGTGATCTCAATATTCGTCATCCCGGCATTCTGCTTTGCCAGCTCCCTCACCGTGATTTTCCCCTGTTTCGGCTGATTTTTCTGTGCTTTTTTCTCAGCACTTTTCTGTTTCTGATGCCGCAGGTATGCGGCAATCACTTTTTTCAGCACATCTGCCGTCATTTTTGTGGTACGCACACAAAAAGTCACCGTTTTCTGTGTTACTTCTTCCTGCATGAATTTCCCTCCTTTCAGCGTATTACGTGCTGTCCCAACCTAAGACCATTGGTATCACCCCTTTCATCAAAAAAGAACCGATCAGACTCTGATCAGACTCTGCATCCGACCGAGCTTTTCCGTTCCTTCTTCCCTTCTTTTGTCTGCCCCGCCACAATAGACAGGCACACACATCTCCAATATTCTGCTGTAAATCCGCTTATGGGCTACATCCAGCGATTCATCTTTCATATCATTCAACCCGAGATTTGTTGTGATGATGAGAGGCTTCATTTTACAGTACCTGCTGTCAATCACGTTATAGATCTGCTCCAGGGCAAACTCTGAATTACGTTCTATCCCCAGATCATCAATAATCAGAAGCGGGTAATCCACCAGATTCTGCACAATCTGGTTTTTATCTGCCTGATAGTTTGTCATTTCATTCAGGATACGTGAGAAGTTCGTCATCATCACCCGCTCCCCCTGTTCCAGAAGGGCATTGGCAATACACCCGGCAAAAAAACTCTTCCCAGTCCCCACCGGACCCATCAGGAGAAGCCCTACATTTTCTTTTTTCATCTTCTCCCAGTTTTTTGCATACTGCCTGGCAATGAGCATCTTATCATTTGACCCATTATCATTTTCAAATCGCCATTCCCAGAACCTCCGGTCTCTAAGTCCTACCGATTTTCTCTGGTAAAGCTCCCTCTGGGCTTCTTCCCTGCGGAGCTGCTCTTCTTTTTCTTTTCTTGCCTGAGCCTCGCAGTCACACAGGCAGCCCACTACACGGTCCCTTCCCATAAAATTGATCCTCAGCTGTTTCCGTTTCCCGCATACACCACACCGGAGGCATCCGTCTTCCCCAAGAAAATCAGCCACATTCCTGCTATCTGTCATAGACTCTCTCCTTCCTCAAAGTCATATCTTCCAGAACCGGTTTTCAGTTCTTCCCTTCCTGCCCAGAGAAGAATCGTTGCGAAATGATCCTGATAGGTTTTTCCAGTGGATTTCATATAAGCAGAAAGCTGGTCAATCATCCTCTGGAAGTCATACGGATACAGTTTCCGCAGCTCCCGGTTTTCTTCCACGGAAAGCCGGACATTTCCAAACCGTCCGTACAGACAGGTGCTTTCCTTTTCCGAAGAGCGGCTCTTACTCCTGTCAGTATCATTCTTATCCTGTCTCTTATACACATCTCCGAGCCCACG
>ENA-UAHM01000604-UAHM01000604.1-human-gut-metagenome-genome-assembly--contig:-NODE-604-length-8079-cov-5.646436_pt1 | contig 8079 bp, 7 predicted proteins | sample MGYA00244408_ERZ654367 | MGnify/ENA primary metagenome ERZ654367 (study PRJEB26926, sample SAMN06164899) | human gut metagenome | biome: ENVO:00009003; feature: ENVO:2100002; material: ENVO:00002003...
TTAATGTGGTAAAATACGAAAGAAAGATATTACAGATTAGTAAGATTAAGGAGATTGATATGAAAACACTTATAGTGACAGGGGGAAGTCTTGATATAAGCTGGGCAAAGGATTTTGTCAGGACAATAAATGCTGAATACATAATTGCAGCTGACAGTGGCCTTAAATATATTGATGAACTCGGACTTGTGCCGGATATGATACTGGGGGATTATGACTCAGTAGAAGATGGACTGCTTGATAAGTATAAAAGTATAGATATTAAGACTTATCCTAAAGAAAAGGATTATACAGATACGCATATTGCTATTATAAATGCATTGAAAGCCGGAGCGTCAGTCATATATATACTTGGGGCGACAGGTACAAGGATGGATCACACATTTACCAATATATGCAATATGAAGGCTGCACTTGACAGTGGCGTACCATGTTTTATATGTGACAGTCACAATAAAATATATCTTATAAATGACAAGATGGGAGAAGTGAAAGTGTCCAAAACAGGACAGTATGGTGATTATGTATCATTTGTTCCACTATCTGAAGAAACAATTATAAGTCTTGCAGGGTTTAAATATGTGCTTGATGATTATATACTTCATCAGGGTTTAAGCATATGCCAGAGTAATGAAATTAAAGAAAATGTGGCGGTTATAAATATAAAAAAAGGATTTGTGATTGTATTTGAAACAAAGGACTAAAAATACTTGTAATTATTGGCAGATTGTAATAAAATTAACAAAGAGTTGCGCAATAGCAACGTAAAAAACAAGGGAGGTCTCGTAATGAGTAATACAACACAGGCATTATCAAGGATTGAAGCAATACTTGATGATAGCAGCTTTGTTGAAATCGGTGCTGGTGTGACTGCCAGATCTACAGATTTTAACATTCAGGAAAAGAAGGCTCCATCCGATGGTGTTATTACAGGATACGGAGTTATTAATGGTAATCTTGTGTATGTATACAGCCAGGATGCAACTGTTCTTAATGGTTCTATCGGTGAGATGCATGCTAAGAAGATTTCAGCACTTTATGATTATGCTATGAAGATGGGAGCTCCTGTGATAGGTCTTATTGACTGCGCAGGTTTAAGACTTCAGGAAGCAACAGATGCTCTTGAAGGTTTCGGTACAATTTATAAGAAGATGTCTATTGCATCAGGTGTTATTCCACAGATTACAGCAGTTTACGGTAACTGTGGCGGTGGACTTGCAATTCTTTCTTCATTATCTGATTTTACATTTATGGAAGATAGCAAGGCCAAGCTTTTTGTTAACAGCCCTAATGCATTAGATGGTAATAATGAATCAAAGCTTGACTCAGCGTCAGCTAAGTTCCAGGCAGAAGCAGGAGTTGTTGATTTTACAGGAGATGAGGAGACTATTGCTAATGGTGTAAGACAGTTAGTTTCTATGCTTCCTGCTAACAACGAAGAGGATGCTGCAGTTTCTGCAACAACAGATGATCTTAACAGAGCATGCCCTGATATGGCAGCAGAGATTGCTGATCCTGCATTAGCTCTTTCAGATATTGCTGATGATAATGTATTTGTTGAAGTTAAGGCTTCATATGCTAAAGAAATGGTTACAGGATTTATTCAGGTAGATGGAATTACTATTGGTGCTGTAGCTAACAGAACAGCTCTTTATGATGAAGAGGGTGAAGTGGCTGAAAAGTTTGAACCGGTTCTTACAGTTAAGGGCGCTTACAAGGCAGAGGATTTTGTTAATTTCTGTAATGCATTTGAGATTCCTGTACTTACACTTACTAATGTTAAGGGATTCGAAGCTACAGTGGCAGCTGAGAAGGGAATTGCAATTGCAAGTGCCAAGCTTACATATGCATTTGCTAACGCAGATGTACCTAAGGTTAATGTTATTACAGGTGAGGCTTATGGAAGCGCATATGTTTCTATGAACTCTAAGTCTTTAGGTGCAGACCTTGTCTACGCATGGCCAACAGCTTCTATCGGAATGATGGATTCACAGCTTGCAGCAAAGATTATGTATGCTGATGAGATAGCAGCCGCTTCTGATGTGGCAGCAACTGTTTCAGAGAAAGCAGCTGAATATGCTAAGTTACAGTCAAGTGTTGAGTCAGCAGCAGCAAGAGGTTATGTTGATGCTGTTATTGACCCGGAGAATACAAGACAGTATGTAGCCGCTGCATTTGAAATGTTATTTTCAAAGAGAGAGGTTCGTCCTGATAAGAAGCATGGAACAGTTTAATTAAGAGGTGACAATATGAAGAAGACTAATTTGAAAAGATTCTTATTGTTATTCTGCATGTTAGCCTGCGTATTCAGTATGACAGCCTGTGGTAATGCACAGATTGATACTAATACAGCTAAAGAATCCATTAAAGATAACGAGGTTGCTTATGTTGAGAATTACCTCAAGGACTGGGCAAAGGATATGATTCTTTACCTTGACAGCAATCAGGGTGAAGCAGGAACAGATGCTCTTATTGCAGATGCAGAAGCAGGAATAACCCTTAATGATGTTAACAGTAAGATGTATATTGTTAATCAGCAGGGAATGAATGTTAAAACAATAGGATTATACAATAGCTGGAACAGCACTAAAGATGAACTTGGTGAACTCAAAGAGTCTGTTGATGTTAACAACATTAATGTAAAGGTCAGTGATGAAACAAGTGAATTATGTACTATTTCAGTTAAACTTAAATTCGAAAAGAGAGTATGTACATTCGAATTCGTAATCAATACAGATTACACACTTGAAAGTGGAGCTATTAATCCATCATACACAACAGGTGAGAAGATGGGTAAGGCCGGAATGAATACACTTATTGGTATGGGAACTGTATTTGTAGTTCTTATATTCATTTCATTCATTATTTCTCTGTTCAAGTATATAAGCGTATATGAGAACAGAAAGAAAGAACAGAAAGAAGACACAGCTTCTGTTGGTGTTGATAATGCTATAGCACAGATTGTTTCTAATGAAGAAGAAAATGTTGAGGACGATCTTGAACTTATTGCAGTTATTACTGCAGCAATTGCAGCATCAGAAGGAACATCTACGGATGGTCTTGTTGTCCGCTCAATTAGAAAGGTTAATAATAGGAGGAAATAATCATGAAGAACTATACAATTACAGTTAATGGTAACGTATATGATGTTACTGTAGAAGAAGGAACAGGCAGTGCAGCTCCAGCAGCTAAGGCAGCCGCTCCTAAAGCAGCTCCAAAGGCTGCACCTAAGGCAGCAGCACCAGCAGGTGCTCAGGGAGCAGTTAAAGTTAACGCTCCAATGCCAGGAAAGATTCTTAAGGTTAATGCAACAGCAGGTGCTGCTGTAAAGAAGGGCGATGTATTGGTTGTCCTTGAAGCTATGAAGATGGAGAATGAAATCTGTGCTCCTCAGGATGGCACAATTGCAACTGTTGAGTGTGCAGCTGGTGATTCTGTAGAGTCAGGTAAGGTATTAGTTTCATTAAATTAATTATGATACTGATATAAAGTGACTTACGGAGGTATAAGATGAGTTATATTATAACAACTTTAGGAAACCTCGTTCACCAGAGTGCATTCTTCGGACTTACATGGGGTAATTACCTTATGGTTCTGGTTGCGTTTGTTTTCCTTTATCTTGCAATTAAAAAAGGATATGAACCTCTGCTCTTAGTACCTATTTCTTTTGGTATGCTTCTTGTAAACCTTTATCCTGACATTATGTTAGCAATAGAGGATTCAAGTAACGGTGTAGGTGGTTTGTTACATTATTTCTATTTACTTGATGAATGGAGTATTTTACCATCACTTATTTTCTTAGGTGTTGGTGCCATGACTGATTTTGGTCCATTGATTGCTAACCCGGCAAGTTTCCTGCTTGGTGCAGCAGCACAGTTTGGTATCTTTGCAGCATATCTTATGGCTATTCTTATGGGATTCCCAGATAAGGCAGCAGCAGCTATATCAATTATTGGTGGCGCAGATGGTCCTACTTCAATATTCCTTGCAGGTAAGCTTGGTCAGACTAAATACATGGGACCTATTGCAGTAGCAGCATATTCATATATGTCACTGGTTCCTATTATCCAGCCACCAATTATGAAGCTTTTAACAACTAAGAAGGAAAGAGAAGTTAAGATGGAACAGTTAAGACCTGTTTCTAAGCTTGAGAAGATTCTTTTCCCTATAGTAGTTACTGTAGTAGTAGTACTTATTCTTCCTACAACAGCACCACTTGTTGGTATGCTCATGTTAGGTAACCTTTTCAAGGAAAGTGGAGTTGTTAAGCAGCTTGCAGAGACAGCTTCTAATGCACTTATGTACATAGTTGTTATTATCCTTGGAACATCAGTTGGTGCTACAACAAGTGCAGAAGCATTTCTTAACCTTGATACATTAAAGATTGTTGCATTAGGACTTATTGCATTCGCATTTGGTACTGCAGCAGGTGTGTTATTTGGTAAGATTATGTGTCTTGTTACACATGGTAAGGTTAATCCGCTTATTGGTTCAGCAGGTGTATCTGCGGTTCCTATGGCAGCCAGAGTTTCGCAGAAGGTTGGTTCTGAGGCAGATCCTTCTAACTTCCTTCTGATGCATGCTATGGGACCTAACGTTGCCGGTGTTATTGGTACAGCGGTTGCAGCCGGTACATTTATGGCCATGTTTGGCGTTATGTAAAAGGAGGATATTATGGCAGAACAGGTTAAAAAACCTTTAAAGATTACTGAGACAGTATTGCGTGATGCACATCAGTCTCTTATAGCTACAAGAATGACAACAGAGCAGATGCTTCCTATCGTAGATAAGATGGATAAGGTTGGTTATCATTCAGTAGAGTGCTGGGGAGGAGCTACATTTGATGCTTCACTCAGATTCCTTAAGGAAGATCCATGGGAAAGACTTCGTAAGCTTAGAGATGGATTCAAGAATACTAAGCTTCAGATGCTTTTCAGAGGACAGAATATATTAGGTTACAATCATTACGCAGATGATGTAGTTGAGTACTTTGTTCAGAAGTCAATTGCTAACGGTATTGATATTATCCGTATTTTCGACTGCTTTAATGATTTAAGAAACTTAGAGACAGCTGTTAAGGCTGCCAAGAAGGAAAAAGGACATGCTCAGATTGCTCTTTCTTATACATTAGGTGATGCTTATACACTTGATTACTGGAAAGAGACAGCTAAGAGAATTGAAGACATGGGTGCAGATTCTATCTGTATCAAGGATATGGCTGGACTTTTGCTTCCATACAAGGCTACAGAGCTTGTACAGGCATTAAAGGATGGTTCATCTCTTCCTATTCAGATGCATACACATTATACATCTGGTGTAGCTTCAATGACATACTTAAAAGCAGTAGAAGCAGGTGCTGATATTATTGATACAGCTATGTCACCATTCTCAATGGGAACATCTCAGCCAGCTACAGAGGTTATGGTAGAGACATTTAAGGGTACACAGTATGATACAGGACTTGACCAGAATCTTCTTGCTGAGATAGCTGATTACTTCCAGCCAATGCGTGAGGAAGCATTAAAGAGCGGACTTATGAATACTAAGGTTCTTGGAGTTAATATTAAGACATTACTTTATCAGGTTCCAGGTGGAATGCTTTCTAACCTTGTATCACAGCTTAAGGAAGCTGGTGCAGAGGATAAGTACAGAGATGTATTAGAGGAAATCCCAAGAGTTCGTAAAGATTATGGTGAACCACCTCTTGTTACTCCTTCATCACAGATTGTTGGTACTCAGGCTGTTCTTAATGTATTACAGGGTGAGAGATACAAGATGATTACTAAGGAATCTAAGAAGGTTCTTGCTGGTGAATTTGGTCAGACAATCAAGCCATTCAATCCAGAAGTTCAGAAGAAGGCTATCGGTGATACAAAGCCTATTACATGCCGTCCAGCTGACTTGATTGAACCACAGCTTGAGAAATTCAAGAATGATCCAATTGTACAGCAGTACAAGCAGCAGGATGAGGATGTGCTTTCATATGCATTATTCCCACAGGTTGCGACAGAGTTCTTCAAGTATAGAGAAGCTCAGCAGACAAAGGTTGATCCTACAAAGGCAGATACAGCTAATAAGGCTTATCCAGTCTAATAATTAATATAATAGACCGTCATGTGCGCAAAAGCGTATGTGGCGGTCTTTTTTTGCAGGCAATGAGCCATGTAATCCAGAATGTGCTTGCACAAATTCTGGATTATATGGCGAATGCAGATAATGAACAACGAAGCACGAAGTGCGGAAGTTGTGAATTATCAAGGCTCGGGAGCAGCGAAGCTGTGTAGAGACTTGACCTGCAAAAAAAGCAGGCAGCAAGCCTGCAATCCAGAATGTTTCTCTTGATATAAATTCATTTTGCATGTAAAATTAAACAGTATAATTAAGCAAAAGGAGCACGATTGTGATTAAGTTAGAACGATTTGAAGTCATGAATATGAATAATGCCATCAGAGGTGCAAGAAATCCATTGAACAGCTGGGCAAGAATGGACAGTTACTTTGATGAGGAAGGAAAATTTGTTTTTGGTCCTAATGATCTTGACCTTGCCAAGAGATTATGTAAGGCAGGCTCAGACCACAGAAAGTTCATAAGACAGATATTTGTTACAGTCGATATAACAGCACCACTTTACTGGTGGAAGGAATACGATACATATAAGGTTGGAACAGTTGCCAATTCAACAAGTACAATGCACAAGATTCACAGCAAGCCTTTTGAGATGTCTGATTTCAGTACAGACCATATGACTGATGCCACACTTGATATGATGCAGAAGAATATTGATTTTCTGGAAGGAATCAGAACACAGTTTGTAGAGACTAAGGACAAAGCATTATGGTACAGCATGATACAGCTTCTCCCTGAAAGTTATAACCAGATGAGAACATGTACTCTCAATTATGAGAATCTTGTTGGAATATATTATTCTAGAAAGGGTCATAAGCTTGCAGAGTGGCATACCTTCTGTGACTGGGTAAAAGAACTGCCATATTTTGAAAAGCTTTTTATAGATAATGAATGATTTAGAACAACATACTGATATATTGAGTCTCATAAGAGTGAGAATGTCAGGACTTAGCAAGGGACATAAAAGAATAGCAGAGTATATTCTGGCTAATTATGAAAAATGTGCATTCCTTACTGCGGCAAAGCTGGGAGAAGTTGTTGGAGTAAGTGAGTCTACGGCAGTGAGATTTCCGGCTGCATTGGGATTTTCCGGGTACCCGGAGTTCCAGAAAGCGTTAGAAGACATTTTGCAAGAAAAAATTCACTCATTCGACAGAATAGATGTACTTAATTCACACATGACAACCAATATGGTCGTGAATAATGTTATGTCAATGGATGCAAGAAAGATAGAGCATACATTAAAGTCATTTGATACAGCATCGTTTGATATGGCTGTTGAGGATATAATGGCTGCAGAAAGCGTGTATATAATTGGAGCGAGGTCGTGCGAACCACTAGCAGAATTCTTTGGGTATTATCTTAGGTTGGTCAAGAAAAATGTACAGGTGGTAAAGACTGGCAATACCAACGAATTATTTGAACAGATGATGTACATAGGTGAAGGTGATGTTGCGATAGGTATCAGCTTTCCAAGGTATTCAATGCGAACGCTTAAAGCAATGGAATTTGCCAATAACAGGAAGGCGAGAGTTATTGCCATAACAGATTCAGTACACTCACCAATGAATATGTATTCATCATGCAACCTGTTTGCAAGAAGTGATATGGCGTCAATAGTTGATTCACTTGTTGCACCAATGAGTCTTATTAATGCTTTAATAGTATCAATATGCCTTAAGAATAGTGAACAGGTAGTAGAGAATATTGAGAAGATTAACACATTTGTTGATAATTTCGAGTATTCAGGCAATGATGAGATTAATATGTTAGATGAAAATGTTGTCAATGAATTAAGAAAATGTATGGATAATGCAGCTATTGATGATGAAAAGTAAGAGAGAGCGATAATGAGCAATGTTATAATAATTGGCGGTGGAGCAGCAGGAATGATGGCTGCAATAACTGCTGCCAGAAACAATAATAAAGTTACACTTCTGTCTCTTATACACA
>ENA-UAHM01000612-UAHM01000612.1-human-gut-metagenome-genome-assembly--contig:-NODE-612-length-8029-cov-4.024956_pt1 | contig 8029 bp, 5 predicted proteins | sample MGYA00244408_ERZ654367 | MGnify/ENA primary metagenome ERZ654367 (study PRJEB26926, sample SAMN06164899) | human gut metagenome | biome: ENVO:00009003; feature: ENVO:2100002; material: ENVO:00002003...
GTTCATTGCTGTGTGACATCCCCGCCTTATTATGCGCTCCGTGATTACGGCATGGATGCTCAGATCGGCAGAGAGACAACGCCGAAGGAATACATCTCGCGCCTGACGGAAGTGTTTACCGAAGTCAGGCGCGTTTTGCGTCCGGATGGAACGCTCTGGCTGAACATCTCGGACACCTACGCCGGAAAGGGCAATCAGGGCAATTTCATTGACCCGAAGAACCCCAACGGCAGAAACGGTCAGGCTGTGGCTCTCAACAACAAGGTTGAGGGCTGCAAGCCGAAGGACATGATCGGCATTCCGTGGATGCTGGCTTTTGCCCTCCGCGATACCGGCTGGTATCTGCGCAACGACATCATCTGGATGAAGGATAACCCCATGCCGGAGAGCGTCAAAGACCGCTGCGCCCGCTGCTATGAGCATATTTTCCTGTTCTCAAAGTCCAAGAAGTATTTCTTCGACTACAAGGCAATCTCCGAGCCGATTGCCCCCGCAACGGCAGAACGCCTCAAGCGCGGCATGAAAGGCGGCAACAAATACGGCAAGCCCGTTCCCGGTCAGCCTCAGCCGCAGTCCATCAACCGCCCGCGTGAGCATGGTGAGATCAAGGACGCAGACATCAATCCGCTCCGCAATAAGCGCGATGTCTGGAAGATCAACACCGTCCCCTTCAAGGGCGGTCACTATGCCGCCTACCCTCCAAAGCTGGTTGAAACCTGTCTTCTCGCCGGTTGTCCAGAAGGCGGCATTGTGCTTGACCCCTTTATGGGAAGCGGCACAACCGGCATGGTTGCTTCGCAGATGGGGCGTCATTTCGTGGGCATAGAGCTGAACCCTGAATACACCGAGCTTGCCTACAAGCGGATTGGAGGTGAAATCTGATGTGCAAGGAACCGGAACTCAAAGCCCGCGACAAGGTTGTTCTGCGGATGAAGCGGGAGGGCGCGGTTGAGGAAAACCTGACGGCTGGCACCGAGCAGCGCGTGTCCAAACGTCCGGAAGATGCAGAGCTGGTGAAGCCCGCTGAGACAGCCGAGCCTTCCGAGGCACTTTCACCGGAGGAACAGAAAAAGGTGCAGATGCGCCGTCAGCAGCATCAGTTTCAGGCGGAACACGCTGAGGATAATAACACTCAGCCGCCCTCGGAAACGTCCGTCACAGAAGAGAAAAGGGCAGAAAATCCACCCCAGAATGCACCTGAACCGCTGCCCTCGGAAACGCCGTTCAAGCCCCCTGTTTTGGAGCAGCACGGCGTTTCATCGCATACCGGCACGGTGATTGCCGAAACGGTTGTCACCCACAAGCTGCGCAAGACCTCTGCGGTTGAAGCCGTTGATGCAGATGCCGTTCTCACTCAAGCGGCGGAGACTGCCTCTGCAAAGCCGCTCTCGGACGATGCCGTCCCGCCCGCGAAGCGGATGCAGAAGCTCGAAAGAAAGTCAGAAAAGGCGCATGAGCGTCTGGATGCTGCCCGTGAAAAGCTGCCCACGCACAAGGTTCTCAAGAAAGAGCGTGTCTTTGATGAAGAGACCGGAAAGGGCAAAACCCGCCTTCATTTTGAGGATGAGCTGAAAAAGCCCAAGAGCAAAGGCAAGCTGCAATTTGAGGCAGATAAAACCGTCCGCAAGGTCGGTGACACCCTTGTTTCCGGCATTCACGGCAAAATCCATGAGGTCGAGCAGGAAAACTCGGCGGTTGAGGCGGCGCATAAAACAGAGATTGCCGTTGAGACCGCTGCGAGGCATTTCCGTCATCATCGGGAAAGCAGCGTCAACAAGCCTTATGAGAAGGTTTCCAAGCTGGAACACAAGGCGGATGTAGCTGACGCCAAGCTCCAATATGAGAGAAATCAGCAGGAGCATCCTGAGATGAAGAAGCAGAACATGAACAAGCACTACCAGAAGCAGAACATCAAGAAGGAATATGCCGCTGCACGGAATGCCGGTTCTCAGACCGCCGGGACTGCCACAAAGAATACCGGCAAGAAGCTCGGTGAGAAGGCGTCCGACAAGATCAAGGAGTTCTTTGAGAAGAACAAGAAGGTCTTCATCTGGATCGGCGTCGGAATTGCCCTTCTCGTTTTGCTCGGTGCCGGAATCAGCTCGTGTTCGATGCTCACCTCTACCGGCTCGTCGGTCATTGCGTCCTCTTATCTCAGCGAGGATGACGCGATGCTTGGCGCGGAGGCACAGTATTGCCAAATGGAGCAGGAGCTGCAACGCTATCTCGACACCTACGAAAGCACTCACAACTACGATGAATACCACTTCGATCTGGACGATATTGAGCATGATCCCTATGTGCTGATCTCCATTCTCTCGGCTCTCCATGAGGGCGAGTTCACGCTGGATGAGGTGCAGGGTACGCTCCAAATGCTGTTTGAAAAGCAGTACATCCTCACCGAAGAGGTTATCGTCGAAACCAGATACCGCACGGAGACCGACACATGGACGGACGCAGACGGCAACACGCACACGGAAACCTATCGCGTCCCGTATGACTACTACATCTGCAACGTGAAGCTTGAAAACTTCAATCTCTCCCACGTCCCGGTCTACATCATGTCTCAGGAACAGCTTTCCATGTACGCAACGTATATGTCGGTGCTTGGCAACCGCGAGGATCTGTTCGGTGACTCTCCCTATGTGGACAAGTACATCACAAATCCTCCCGCAGACTACGAGGTCAACCCGGAATACCTGAACGATGAGAAGTTTGCAACGCTGATTACCGAGGCGGAAAAGTATCTCGGTTATCCGTATGTGTGGGGCGGCTCCAATCCCGACACGTCCTTTGACTGCTCCGGCTTCGTCAGCTATGTCCTCACGAACAGCGGTCTTGTGAATACCGGACGGCTTGGCGCACAAGGGCTTTACAACGTCTGTGCGCCGGTTTCAAAGGCAAATGCACAGCCCGGTGATCTCATCTTTTTTGTCGGAACGTATGACACCCCCGGCGTGTCCCACGTCGGCATCTACGTTGGTGATGGGGTCATGATCCACTGCGGCGACCCCATTCAGTACACATCCATCAACTCTTCCTACTGGCAGCAGCATTTCTACGCCTTCGGAAGACCCGCCTATTAAAAGAAAGGAGTTTTGCATGAATCCCAAGTATCAGAAAGTCCTCTCCGACATTGAGAAGGCTGAAAAGAAGAAGTCCGAAATTGAAGGACAGCTCAAGGAGCTGTACGACAAGAAGACGGAGCTGGAGAACCTTGAAATCATCAACACCGTGCGCTCTATGGTGATGGACAAGGATCAGATCATGGCGTTCCTGTCTTCCATGAAGGGCGGCACCAAGCCCGCTGAAAATACGGAGGTAATCGACAATGCGTAAGAAGTTTCGTTTTCTGACCGTCCTTGCGGTCTGCGTCATGGTTCTGTCCTGCTTCTCGGTGACGGCGTTTGCCTACGCCGATGATACCGAGCAGAACCTTCCCGTTACGGAGGCAACACAGCCGGAACAGCAGCCTGAAACCACTCCCGCGCCGGAAAAGCCGAAGGGTGAGCCGATTGACGATGAGGGCAACGCCTACACCCGCGACTTGCTCTATGACAAGGCAACCAACAAGCAGTTCATCACTGTCCAGACGAAGAACGGCAACACCTTCTTCATTGTCATCGACTACGATGCGCCCATCAACGAGGATGAGGAACAGTATCAGACGTACTTCCTGAACATGGTCGATGAGAGCGATCTGCTTGCGCTGCTGGATGATGACACTGCGGCGGCTCTGACCACCTGTAACTGCAAAGAAAAATGCGCTGCCGGTCAAGTCAATACCGACTGCCCGGTCTGCAAGACCAACATGAGCGAATGCACCGGCACAGCTCCCGTTATGCCTGAGCCGGACAAGGATGCAGAAACCGACGTTCCTGCGCCCAAGCCCGAAAAGAAGTCCAACGTCGGCATGATCCTCATCATCTTCGTTCTTGCCGGTGCTGCGGGTGCAGCTTATTACTACATCAAGTTCGTCAAGGGCAGAAAGCCCAAGGACGAGGATCTGGACTTCTTCGACGATGAAGGCTACGAGGAAGAGCCGTACATCAACGAGGATGATGAGCCGCAGATTGCGGAGGATGCTGAAACGGATGGTGATGAAGATTGATCTTAGTCATTGCTGAAAAGCCCAGCGTTGCCCAGTCCATCGCAAAGGTTCTGGGCGCGACGTCCCGCAAGGACGGCTACATGGAGGGCGGCAATTACATCGTTTCGTGGTGTTTCGGTCATCTGGTGGAGCTGGCAGACGCCAGCTCCTATGATGAGCGGTATGCCAAGTGGCGGTATGACGATCTGCCCATTGTTCCGGAGAACTGGATGTTTGAGGTCACGAAGGACAAAGCACAGCAGTTCAAGGTGCTGTCCTCTCTCATGAAGGACAAGCGTGTCACTGAGCTTGTCTGTGCAACCGATGCAGGGCGTGAGGGTGAGCTGATCTTCCGGCTGGTCTACAACAAAGCCGGATGCACCAAGCCCTTCAAGCGTCTGTGGATCAGCTCATTGGAGGACTCCGCCATCCGCGAAGGCTTCAATCATCTCCGGGACGGCAAGGAATATGACCGCCTCTATGAAGCGGCACTCAGCCGCTCGAAGGCAGACTGGATCGTCGGCATCAACGGCACCCGCCTTTTCACCACGCTCTATCACAAGAAGCTGGTGGTCGGGCGCGTCCAGACGCCGACCCTTGCAATGCTGGTGGAGCGTGACGGGAAAATCTCCACGTTCCAGAAGGAAAAGTATTTCAACGTCCACGTCGGCAAGGGCAATCTGATCGCTGATCTGGAAAAGGTCAAAACCGAAGAAGAAGCAAAAAAGATTGCGGCGGCTTGCGAGAAAAAGCAAGCCGTCGTTCCTTCCCTCAAGCAGGAGACGAAAACCGTCAATCCTCCGAAGCTCTATGATCTGACCACCTTGCAGCGCGAGGCAAACCGATACTACGGCTTTACCGCCCAGCAGACGCTCGATCTCGTCCAGACGCTCTACGAAAAGAAGCTCCTGACCTATCCGCGCACGGACAGCCAGTTTATCACGGACGATATGGAGGATACCGCCCGTCAGGTCATTTCTTTTGTCTGCCGCCAGCTTCCGCTTTTCTCCGGCGTTTCGGTCACTCCGGACATTTCCCGCGTAACCGACAACAGCAAGGTCACAGATCACCATGCCATTCTCCCGACCGTCCAGCTCGAAAAGCAGGATGTTTCCGCACTCCCTCAGTCGGAGCAGAAAATTCTCAATCTTGTCGGGATGCGCCTTCTGTGTGCGACCGGCGAGAAGCACACCTACGCAGAAACGCAGATCTCGCTCTCCTGCGAGGGCTACGAGTTCAAAACCAAGGGGAAGACCGTCGTTCAAAACGGATGGAAAGCCATCGAAGAGCTGTTCAAGTCCTCCCTCAAGACGAAGGAAAAGGATGATCCCATGAAGTCCCTGCCCGAAGTCCATGAGGGCGATGTTCTGGATGGTGTGTCCGCCAGCGTCACCGAACACTTTACGACACCCCCGAAGCAATACACGGAAGACACGCTCCTGTCTGCGATGGAGACTGCCGGAAACGATCAGTTCGACGATGACACCGAGAAGAAAGGTCTCGGCACTCCCGCAACCCGCGCCGGTATCATTGAAAAGCTGGTAAAGTCCGGCTTTGCTGAACGCAAGGGCAAATCCCTCATTCCCACAAAGGACGGCTGCAACCTTGTCTGCGTCCTGCCGGAACAGATCACTTCTCCCGCAATGACGGCGGAATGGGAAAACACGCTCATGGAGATTGAACGCGGCAAGGCAGATGCAGACGCCTTCCTCAGCGGCATTGTCCGGATGACCGGGGATCTCGTGAAAGCCTATCCCTTCCTCTCCGATGCCGAAGCCCAGCGTTTCGGCACGGGCAAGGAGGAAATCGGCAAATGTCCCCGCTGCGGCTCTCCGGTCTACGTCGGCAAGGGCAACTTCTACTGCTCGAACAAGGAATGCTCCTTCTGCCTGTGGGAAGACAACAAGTTCTTTTCCAGCAAGAAAAAGAAGCTGACCAAGAAGATTGCAAAGGAGCTGCTGGACAAGGGCTGGTGCCGAGTGACCGGGCTTTACACGCCGAAGAAGCCTCAGCTCTACGATGCGGTGATCCGGCTGGATGACAGCGGCGGCAAATACGTCAGCTTCAAGATGGAGTTTGACCGATGACCCGCCCAAAGTATGTTGCTTCATGCAGCGGAGGCAAAGACAGCGTAGCGACGCTCCTGCTGGCTGCACAGCACAATGAGCCGCTTGACGAGGCGGTTTTCAGTGAGGTCATGTTCGACAAAGACACAAGCGGCGAAGTCCCGGAACACCGGGACTTCATTTATGACCGGCTCAAGCCCTTCTGCGAAAAGGAGCTGGGCATCAAGTTTACCATTCTCCACGCGGACAAGACCTACGATGAGGTGTTCCATCATGTCATCACCCGCGGACCGCACAAGGGCGAGGTTCGCGGCTTTGCATGGGCTGGTATGTGTGCAGTCAATCGTGACTGCAAAATCCCGCCAGTCCGCAAGTACAATGCCGCACTCTCACCGGACACTGTGAGCTATGTCGGCATCGCGGAGGATGAACCAAAACGACTTGCGCGTCTGGACGGTGTGAAGAATGTCAGTCTGCTTGCCAAGCATGGCATGACTGAGGTTGACGCCTACAAGCTCTGTCAGGAACACGGGCTGCTCTCTCCAATCTACGCTCACTGCCGGAGGAACGGCTGCTGGTTCTGTCCCAACGCCAGTGACTCGGAGCTGCTGCACATGGTCACAAAGCACCCGGATATGTTTGACCGGCTGATTGAATGGGAGAAGGAAGACAACATATTCCATCGTCGGATGACGCGCAGAGAAACCCCGTCTGAGGTAAAGGCTCGTTTACTGAGCAAATCCCAGACGGGGTTCTCATCTCCCCAAAGCAAATATGAAATGGAGGTTTGAGATGGCTGAAAACAGAAATGCACAGCAAGTCCGCGAAATCACGGACAAGCTGGAACAGGGCATCAAGGAGCTTTTTGAATCTGAGCGGTTCAAGGAATATCTCCGCACGATGTCCAAGTTCTACAACTATTCCTTCAACAACACGCTGCTCATTGCGATGCAGAAGCCGGAGGCAACCTATGTTGCCGGTTATACCTCGTGGCAGCGCAACTTTGACCGTCAGGTCATGAAGGGCGAAAAGGGCATCAAGATTCTTGCACCCGCGCCGTATAAGGCGCAGGAAGAGCGTGAGAAGCTTGATCCTCTGACGCAGAAGCCGGTGATCGGCGCAGATGGGAAGGCTGTCACGGAAACGGTTGAGGTCCTGCGTCCTGCCTTCAAGGTGGTAAGTGTCTTTGATGTTTCCCAGACGGACGGCAAGGAGCTTCCGGACATCATCGTCGATGAGCTGAAAGGCACCGTCGAAAACTACGAGGCGTTCTTCGACGCACTCAGGCAGGAATCTCCCGTCCCTATTTCCTTTGAGGACATTCCGGGCGGTGCAAAGGGATTCTTCTCGCCGGTTGAAAGCCGCATTGCCATTCAGGAGGGCATGAGCGAAATCCAGACGGTCAAAACCGCCATTCACGAGATCGCCCACGCAAAGCTCCACGCCGTCAAGCCGGACGAGAAAGCCGCGCCAGAAGATAAGAAGGATCGGCACACCAAGGAGGTTGAAGCGGAAAGCGTTACCTACACCGTCTGCCAACGGTACGGCATTGAAACCTCGGACTACTCCTTCGGCTACATCGCCGGTTGGTCATCCGGCAAGGAAACCAAGGAACTGAAAAGCTCTCTGGACACCATCCGCAAGACGGCGGCTGAGATGATCGAGGGCATTGACGCCAAGCTCAAGGTGCTGCTGGCAGAGAAAGCACAGTCCGCAGAGAAGGAAGTCGAAGCCCCCATAAAGGAAGCTGTTCCGGAGAAAAAGCCGGAAGTCCCCATTTACCGCGAGACGGCGAATTACGCCTATGAAGCCGGTGAGCTGGAGTCATATCGTGCTTCTCTCGCCGCAAACGTGGAATGCCGCAGAGCCTGTC
>ENA-UAHM01000650-UAHM01000650.1-human-gut-metagenome-genome-assembly--contig:-NODE-650-length-7742-cov-4.670743_pt1 | contig 7742 bp, 5 predicted proteins | sample MGYA00244408_ERZ654367 | MGnify/ENA primary metagenome ERZ654367 (study PRJEB26926, sample SAMN06164899) | human gut metagenome | biome: ENVO:00009003; feature: ENVO:2100002; material: ENVO:00002003...
CGAGATACTGATCGGTCTCGTGGGCTCGGAGATGTGTATAAGAGACAGGTCAAAAAGTGCCATTAGCATCACTATAGGAGCTAATGGCACTAATTTACCTTCAACTATTTCCGAATAGGAGATAGTCAATAGGTAAGGCCTGTATAAACTATATTTTGAAAAGCATAAATGTCTCAAGAAAGCCTTTTCACAAACATCTACATGATTTCTTCGGCAAAGCCTTCCGAATAATACAGATATTGTATGGTTTCAAATGATTCGCCATAACCGGGAAATGACTGATATAAGTTTTTGGTAGTAAGATGTTGTTTGTGAATGTAGTCATTGGTGCAATGCCACACACAGTCTCCGTTAGTGCAAGGTGCAAGCCTATATATATAAATAGGCTCGCACCTTGCACTAAAAAGTGTAGCAGTGGAGTGGCTGAAAATATTTATTATAAAGCATTTGGCAATGTGTTCGTTTTTTAGTATCTTTGAACCGTGATAAAATGATGGCATAGGCATTCAAAAGGGTTTCAAAAAGCCTTCAGAAATGTGCTACAATTTTGCTACATTTGTTCTTTACCTTGATGTTATAACGCTGATATACAGAGAGAATAGGCTGACAAGTTCAGAAACCTGTCTCTCCGCTGGAAAGAATTGCAAAACAAAGAAAATCCCTGTAAATTAATACTTTACGGGGATTTTTTGTTTTTGGTGCATAGCAAAAATAAGCATATCAAAGCATTCTTTCGGTGTACTATTCGGTGTACCTGATTACCTTCAATACCAGGTACACCTATTAAGTAAATAATTCATTGTTTATCAGTGTTTTGCATCTTGACTTGTTACTCTTGAAAATTTAGTTTTGTGATTAAAAAACAAGTAAGATGGAAAGAACAACATTTTGTCTATTGTTCTACATTCGTAGGACGAAATTGAATCGGAACGGTGAGGCTCCGATAATGATGAGAATTACAGTGAATGGAGTCCGGGTTGATGCTTCAGTGAAGAAAACAATTCTTCCGGAATTCTGGAGTGCGGCAAAAGGAAAGGCCCTGGAAAAGAAGCGTGAGTACAAGGAACTGAATTTGTATCTTGACTCTATCCGTTTGAGGATAATGAAGATTCAACGTGAACTGGAAATAGAGGAGGTATCCGTTTCTGCCAACAGTGTTCTAGCTCGTTTCCAAGGTAAGGATGCTCCCGTACAACGTACTCTGTTTGAGGTTTTCCGTGAGCATAATGATAAATGTATCCAATTGTCCGGTACAGACATGGCGCCTGCAACCGTGCAGCGTTATGAGACATCCTTGAAGCATACCCGGGATTTTGTTTGGGAGACATATCATAAGAAAGATGTTCTTTTGGATGAAGTTTCCCGCCAGTTTATTGAGGATTACGAGTTTTGGCTTAAGACAGAGAAAAAGTGTTGTCATAATACAGCCACCAAATATTTGAAGAATTTTAAGAAGATTATCCGTATTGCTTTGGCTAAGGGATGGATGAAGAATGATCCGTTTTTGGAAATTAGATTCTCATTGGATAAGGTGGAACCGGACTTTTTGGAAGATTCAGAAATCCAGAAGCTGATATCGAAGGAAATTGATATTCCACGGTTAAGTCAGGTACGGGATATTTTTGTGTTCTGTTGCTTCACTGGTTTGGCTTTTTCGGATATTCATGGTTTGAGAAAGGAACATATCGTGGAGGACTCGAACGGTGTCAGGTGGATACGCAAGGGAAGACAGAAGACCAAAATCATGTGTAATATTCCATTGATAGAAATACCATTGAAGATTTTGGAAAAGTATTCCACCAATGAATATTGTAAGAAATATGGTGTGCTTTTTCCGGTGCTTTGTAATCAAAAAATGAATGCATACCTCAAGGAACTGGCTGATATTTGTGGTATTAAAAAAACATTGACCACCCATGTTGGGCGTCATACTTTTGCCACATTTGCTTTGGCCAATGGTGTCTCGATAGAGAGCGTTGCTAAGATGCTGGGGCATACCAATGTCCAGATGACCCGTCATTATGCACGTGTGCTGGATCGTACAGTGATACGTGAGATGTCACAGATAAAGATGGATTTACATTTTTCCATGTAAGGAGAGGATGTTTGGAATGAAAAATAGCAGGCATGAGATTCAAAAGTCTACTCTTTCAAAAAATGGCCGGAAATTGCTTCCGGCTGTTTTGGTAACAAATTTATTAGTTGTGGAGCTATTCGTTCGATACGCAAATCGAACGAATCAACGTAATCGCCCCTAAAATATAATTTTTTTGTTGTCCTCTATCCCAATATTGAAAGTTTGGCTATATTTGTGGTAGGAGCAAGACGGATAGAACTTGTATTTCAGTGTTTTGATATTTTGTCAAAATCGAATTTGTCATTTAGAACAGAGTAATGGGATAGTAATGTAACTCTAGTTTCAGTTGGCTTTTCGAGGTTTTCGCTTGGCTTCGTTCATATGTGCGGTTTTTTCTAAATCCTTTGTTGTTGACAACCTTCTTACACCAATCTGTTCCCATTTTCGTTTTTTATCCATATCTTTGTTTCATTCTATATCCATTCAGGGATTGAGACTGTGCTTGTATGGATAAGGAATGAAGTAATAGAATTTCAATCTAGTGTGCGGGAAGTAAAGAATAATATGGAAGTCTAAACATTTGTAAAAATGGCAATTAATAGTTTCAAAATAATAGCTTTAAAAGCAGTGCGTCCACGTTTGGACGAGTTTCCTGAAAATAATGCGAGGCATTACGAGAAGGTGGAAGCAATCCAGAAAGTTCTGTATGATACAGACAAATGGTTTTATTTTTACAAGGGAATTACTATATCTGAGGATAACTCTCAGGTGGAAATGACGAGTGAGGCAAAGAAAGACTTCTCGCTATATGATACAGATGAATTAAAAATAAGCCTATGTGCTGTAGTTGGCAGGAATGGTGCAGGAAAAAGTAGTATTGTAGAACTATTGGTGCGTACCATCAATAATCTTGCTGCTGTAATGCTTGGAGAGGGGTATAACTTTTCAGCGGCGGAGCATTTGCATTTTATTGACTATGTGTTTGCAGATTTGTGTTTTCAAATAGGCAATGTGGTATATATATTGGAAGCCCACGGGCGACACGTCACACTGAAATACTACAAAGCCAGCATTAAACATTACTTTATATATAAACCATATAGGCATTATTATTTATTGGATCAGAACAGTATAGAGAAGTTATCGATTCCGCTCAAGAAACATAGGGAAGGCAGGCGGATATTGAAAACACTATTCTATACAATGGTGTGTAATTATTCTCTGTATGGCTTTAACTATAGGGATTTTTTTTCGGAAGCTACCCCTGCCGCCCGACTTCAAGCATTACATATCAAGGCCAGTGATGAAAACCCTACAGAAGATTCGCTATGGCTAAAAGGGATATTCCATAAGAATGATGGGTATCAAACTCCAATTGTGCTACATCCGATGCGTGATGATGGAAAGCTAAATGTAGCGAATGAGAATGCTTTGGCAAAAGAACGTCTGACCGCGCTGCTATTCTTTAAAGACAAAAGCGGCAACTATCCTCTCAGAGTCATCAATGGTGACCTACATGTGACTGCACTTCATATACGGCCTACTAAGAACAGAAAGTTTGCTGAAGGCAACATGATAAATGTACTTGGTATTAATACAAAACAGAATATCAGTAAGAACTACGACCGCGTAAGAAATTGTATTCTGTCGTTTTGGGATGAAAAGTACGGAATCTTCGAAAAAGGAAATATGAAAGCGTTTCATAAAGATGCTTGTGATTATATAGTATATAAAACACTAAAAATTGTCAAAAGTTACAGGAAGTATAAGCCAGTTTTTAATTATTTGAGCAAGAGCGTGTTTTTCTATGAGGAACTAATTAAAAAGTTGGAACCACTAGCACATGACTTCTCTCATATCACCAAGAAACTATTGCAAACTATTAATTATCTGACAACGGATATGTATACAGTTGGTGACAATAATTATAATCTGGAATTTCTGGAACAAGAGATGGAAGAGAAAGGTATGCGGATGAGATTTAAAGGGTATAATCAGCTCATTAAACAGAATCTACTCCCACCGCCAATTTTTGATCTTGATTTGATACTGACGAAAGACAAGCAAGGAAACGGAACGATACCGTTCAGTAGCATTAGCTCTGGCGAAAGGCAGATAGCCTATACTATCAGTAATCTGATGTATCATATGGTGAATGTGGATTCTGAATGGAATGATTACTATAGAAAAGACAGAGATCATCTAGAAGTTATTAAATATCACTACATGAATGTAATTTTCGATGAAGTAGAACTTTATTTTCATCCAGAAATGCAGAGACAGTACACCAGCATTATGCTGAAAACACTTAGAAGTGTCCAATTTTCTAATATACGTGGTATCAATATTATGATGGTAACACATTCTCCTTTCGTACTTTCTGATATTCCAGACAGCAATGTGCTTTGTCTTGGAGAGGGCAACAATATTGTGACCAGGACTCTTGGCGGTAATATAATGGAGATGTTGAGCGGTTCGTTCTTTATGAAAAATTCAATAGGAGATGTCATCAAGGAAGAAATTGCTTCAATAGTAGATATGTATAACAAGGCAGTCAGAGAAAGCAAAAATGTAAAGAAGGACTACATAAATAAACGTGTAAGGTTTAGGTATGTTTGCAAGCATGTAGGTGATGACTTCCTTAAATGTATGTTAACCAAAATGGTGGATGATATATCCAAGGCTGTAAAACAGATTTAAGATATGTTTAGGTTTGTGTCCTCAAAGAATCCAGTAAAGCTGAAAAAAGCATATTTGGCTCAGTATAACGTGAATCTGCTCCAGAAGAAACTGGATAAGCTCATGACAGATTATCCAAACATCAAAGCAGCCTTATCTGATGATATAACCGTTAAGAAACTGCTGGTGGGTAATTTTAAGTATCTAGCTAAGGTATATAGTGCATATACTAGCTATTTGAATGGAAAGACACCAGAAGAAAGTCTACTAATACGCTCTGCCTTTGTAAAAGGGGGATTCAATTATGGCAGCCACAAAAGTAAAATTGCCAAGTTCTTAATGAATATGAACAATGGCTTTGATATTCATAATTGTGTATACTGCGACCTTGAAGACGTGAGAACGTTTACCAAAGCCGATGGATCAGATGTCAGGAAGTTTGAAACAGAACATGTATTGGATAAAGGAGTGTGTCCACTTGTGGCTTTATCTTTGTATAATTTTGTTCCATCTTGCGGAACATGTAATGGTCCGGGCATCAAAGGAATGAAAACGATTGGTGATACTGAGGGTGAAATAGCGAAATTGAGTCCGAGCGCAGAGGGATATGATTTTGATGGAAAGGTAAAGTTTGAAGTAAAAGTTGTTACACCTGGTGCAACGGATTTAAATACCACCACTCATGCAGACGATTACGAGATTGATTTGAATATTATAGAAAACATTTATCAAAAATCAATTGACTTATTTGAACTGAAACAGCGATATAACAACAAAAGGGAGAAAATGGAACTTCTTAAGTGGAGGGATAAACGTCGTAGTAATCCAAACAATATAGTTCAGCAATTTGCAGATATCAAGAAGGTTACATTTGATGAGATGTTCGAAGAAATGTTTGAACTAAATTTGAGAAGAAGGGAACATTATCCAATGGAGAAAGCGCGTCGGGAAGTGATGATGTTATGATGGGGTATGATTTTACGCAGCTATATACTTTATTATACCAACGATTGTGTATCATGACTGGCTGGGAGGCTGTAAATTAAACTGTGTCAACAAAGTTAATATTCTATTCTTTGCTGACACAGTTTAACTTACAGCCTTAGGGCATACTGGGAAACTGGCATGTCCTCTTATACTTTATACACGCATATTTTAGACGATTTACTCAAGCATTCTATTTGTGAAAAAGTTTACATATATTAATTATTAAACTAATTAATCCCCATACCCCCCCCAGAGAAGCTATACCTTTTATAAAATCTTTCATTCCAGAAAATAATGTTGGATAATATAAAGCAACTAGAAAAATAACTATTGAGAGGATTAGTCCGCCTAATGCTAACCAGAAACTGCGTTGAGCTTTTTTTCTCTTTAATAATGATTCAGCTTGTTGTTCTTCTATTTTCCTAATGCGTTCTTGCTGCTCCTCCCGCTCCTTTTCCCCTTGCGATAGCTTAGCTTCTAGGTTTTTCAACTTTTCCTCTAAAGATAGTTTCTCATGATTTACTTCTTCAAACAGCTTTTGTCTTTGTAATTTTTCCTCTTTTGACTTAGCTCGTTTAGTTCTTTCCTTTTCAATTAACTTATGGATACTTTCATTAAACTTTCTTTTATCGCTGATTTCCTCAAGTAATTTCTGGATTTTATTAGTTGATTGCAAAGCAATAGAAGAAAATAATATGTTATAATCTTCGGCACTCAAATCTGCGGATTCTTTAATAGCAATATCAATTTCATTTATAAGCTCTTTACTTGCATATTCTTCAGAGAGAGTCTGTGCAATAAGTTCATTAAGTCCTATTTGAGATACCTTTTTAGCCAATTTTTGAGGGTTTTTAAGGAATAGCAGGCTAGTTAGTTCTTCAGGCATAATAGTTTCATTAACAAACCCATTTGTCTTACGTGAAATATTGAAATCAGCCAACTTCTTGTTAGCTGTAACAAACCAATATTTAGCTTTTTGAAATAATCTAATATTACCCTCTCGACGATCTCGAACATGTAAATAGGCAGCTACGTCATGAATTGCCGTACTTTTATGTATTCGTGTCTGTTTTAATAAATTGACATCCTCTGATTTGGAATATAGACTCATTTTTGTTTCCAAAATACCATCAATATCTACTTGCAGTTCTGCTTTAATGAAAGATTCCAATTTCCCATTGATACTTATCAACCAAGTCTTGTTTTTACCAATTCGTACACACGCTTCATTTACAGTAGTAGTAGGATGGCTCTTACTATAATTATTTATTGCTAATTCGATTATTTTATGAATTTCGTTGATTGTAATGTCGAGTAATCTAATTTTACCTCCTGTTGCTCTTATAAGCTTTAATAATTCTTGAGTTGGTAATGTGTCTTCTGCCTTCTGTAAATCTAATGCTTCTAAAACGATTTGAGTATCTAAGTAATAGATAATATTATTATCCATTTTGGATTCTAAATCCACTCCCGTTTCTAGAAAAGAAGCTATAACAGAACCTAAATAGATTCGTTCAGCAGTTTGATAAAGATAGTGATAACCTCCTTCTATATGCTGTAGAAAATTAACATGAGCCATAAAAGAACCTTCTACATCATGTATTAAACCGTTTTTCCCAGAAAAGAAAGAACTTAGATTACATTTATTCTTATCTATGAATTGTGAAAAACTTGGAATGTTTTTTTCTGATAAATTCTCTGATTTAAGATAGTCTTCAAAAGCCTGCTGTAAGGCTTGAGCATTGCGTCTTTCTCTATCATAAATTTCTTCTGTAGAAAAGTAATTATAATTAGTAAATTGAAAGGCTTTTCCGTCTTCAAAAATATCAAATTTGAATATATTACGTTCTTTCTTTGATAAAGAAGTGCCTACTGCTTTTATTAATTTTCTTACAATAAGAATTGGAACCTCAATACCATATTCTTCAAGTATAATGCTCTGTATATCAACTGTCTCTTATACACATCTCCGAGCCCACGAGACCGATCAGTATCTCGT
>ENA-UAHM01000655-UAHM01000655.1-human-gut-metagenome-genome-assembly--contig:-NODE-655-length-7723-cov-2.956051_pt1 | contig 7723 bp, 6 predicted proteins | sample MGYA00244408_ERZ654367 | MGnify/ENA primary metagenome ERZ654367 (study PRJEB26926, sample SAMN06164899) | human gut metagenome | biome: ENVO:00009003; feature: ENVO:2100002; material: ENVO:00002003...
GAGATACTGATCGGTCTCGTGGGCTCGGAGATGTGTATAAGAGACAGGCTGTTACATTCTGCACAGTGTTACGTTACGGCGGCGAATGCACTCGGGTAATGTATCCAAACGCAAGATGCGGGATCTGGACAGACGGATCGCTTTTTTCCGGGAATTGCAGAAAAGTCATGAAACCACTCTGCGGTTCGCCGAGGACTTTGGAATGCCGGAGGAAGCGAAGGAACTGTTAAGACGCAATATCCGGGCCACCACCCTTCGGATCGAGCTGATGGAACAGCGAAAATTGTGGAATATTGTGCCGCTTTTATGGAAATACCGGGATTGTTATCACAGCAAAAAATCTCTGCCGGTGGAATTTGCCATGGCAGTCAGAGGATGAGGCAATGAGCAGATATCTGGTGGAAAAAACGAAGACAACGGGGCAGGGCTGGCAGAGCAGCAACCGCTATTTTGAAAATTGTGGGGAGCGGAGTCTTGGACAGTTTTTGTCGGTTTCTTTTCTTGTGGCCTATTATATTTTACCACAGTATTTCGGAATCCGGCTGCCGGGCTTTGATCTGACGGCACAGCGAATGCTCATAACGATTCTGTGTCTCTTTCTGCTGAGCAAAGAATCCCGGAAAAAGATGTTCTGGGAAGGGGTGAGAAGCTGCAGATTGTGGCTTTTTATGGCAGGATATCTGGGAATCTGTTTCTATACGGCGGTACTGCGTTTTCACATAGGCACTTTTCTTTATCCGTTCATTGAATTATTGGGAGCTTTTCTGGTGATCTACGTACTGCGGGAGTATCTGGGAAGTGATGGATTTCTGGTGCTTTTCCGGCGGATGCTTTTGTTTCTGTGTGTGCTGGGACTCGTGGAGGCGGTCATGAGAAAGACACCCTTTGCCTATCTAGAGACCATCAGGGGACTTTATACCGGAGGCATGATCCGCTCCGGTTCCTACCGGATCATGGGACCGGCCAATCATTCTCTGGCGTATGGGCTGATCCTGATCTCCGGGTTACCATTATTGTGCATTGATGAGGAGAAACATTGCTTCACGCTGTTTCGGCATCTGCCTCTCCTGCTATTGGTGGTGGTTAATGTATTTCTTACGGGATCCCGTTCCACGCTGGCGGTCATGGGACTGGAGCTTTTGCTGTTGACCGTGCTGGCACCGGGAGAGCAGAGGAAGAAACTGTTGTTTACCATAGTACCGGCCGGGCTTTTGATTCTGCTTCTTGCATTTTTATTCCCCAATTCTCCGCCGGGACATTATATTCTGTTGCAGCTTAGTACGGTGGTGGATGAGATGTTTGGAACCTCCTATGCCATCCGTTACGGGGTAGACAGCACCTCCCTTGCCAACAGCGCTTCCTACAGGGATGCCCTGCTGGATATTTTCACGGTGGACTGGCTGAACCCCTGGCTGGGGCAGGGCTCCGGATATCATTTCTCCTGGTATATTCCGGGAGGGGCCACGATCCACTCCATTGACAATTTCTATGTGGCCAATTATATCCGCTACGGGTATCCGGGACTGGTGGTCTACGGACTGTTGATCCTGCAGGCGGTGGGGGAGATGGTGCGATGCGGGATTCAAAAGAAGGACAGAACAATGTTAAGTCTGGCGCTTGCGGTCTGCGGGTACTTCTTAAATCTGTGGTGGATGGATACGCTGCAGACCATCAAGTATGCGTATCTTCCCATCGCACTGTTCCAGGTGATCTCCCGGGAAAAATGGGAAAATATGTCGGATTTGCAACACAAAGCGGTGCACAGATACATAAGGTAAATAAAGAGAAGAAACGAAAAAAGGAAACGAAAATGCGAAAAAGTTTTTGGCTGTTTGCAATAGTTCTGAGTATGAGTCTGGGGATACGGGCGCAGGCGGCACCCAGAGAGATCCCGGACCATTTCAATACCGGTGTGGATACAGATACAGAGCTGACGGAGATCCCGGAACCGGGGATTTACGGTGGAATCCAGTATAAGACCGGAGCCGGAGGACAGCTGGCACTGGATCTGGTCTACAGCAACAGACAGGCGGGGAATGAGATAGAGATCCGGAATATGGATTTTTCCCGGTATGCACTGTTGATGGTCAATGAGGGCAAAATTGCCGTGGAGACCACGGTGACTTTCCGGAACTGTAAATTCGATGCAGTCACTACCGGGCGGGAGGATGCCCGGATATCCTATGTGTTCGAAGACTGCACCCTGCGTAATTTTCAGGGAAGCAATGCCACGTTTACCCGGTGCCGTCTGGGTGGCAGCAGCGGAGATGCGTTGAATCCCTATCGCAATGTGACACTGAGAGATTGCTACATTGCGGATCTGGCACATCCGGACAGCGTGGATACAGTACATTCTGACGGGGTACAGATCTTCGGATATCCTTCTCTTACAGCGGAGAATATTTCCTTCGACAACTGCAGATTCGAAGTACCGGCGATCCCCGGCGGGGGGAGCTATGTGAATGCCTGTCTCATGATTGCCCCGGAGAAGAGCGGTGCCAAAGGAATCTATTTCACAAACTGCATTCTCAACGGAGGCGGTTATGCCATCTACACACTGGTAAAAGACGGTTTTTCTCTGGAGAATGTGGTGCTGTGTAATATCTCGGTAGGGGATGCGGCCCGTTATGGAACCTTCTACCATCGCAATGTCACGGCGGGGGTCACCATGGAGAATATTTATACGACGGATACTTTGTATGTAGGCAGCAGATTCGTGGATGAAGAGGGCAGGATCCATTTCAGCGTGACCAACGATACGGCGCAGGAACGGAAGCTGATGATCGTGACGCCCAGACAGACCATAATACTGCCTGTTAAGGCGTGTCCGCCCTATGAGGACAGAACGGCGGATATGACCTTTGAGGATTTTCCCTTTGATATCGATGTGGTGGTGCCGGGGGCACAGTGGGCGGTATGCTATGACATCACGGACGGGTGCACACAGATCGCACTGTATGCGGAAAGGAAGAGATGATTATGACGGAAGTACTGTATATATGCCTGTGGTACAAAGATAAAAAGAGAACCTGGTCAGGAACGGCCTGGTCCCTGCGACAGGCCATGGAGCCTTATCTGCAGGTGCAGGATCTGGCACTTTCGGATCCTCTGTACCGCAAAATACTCCGGAGACTGCAGAGGAAGAAGGGACTGAACCCCGGGCCGGTCCTGCGGGACCGGCTGCGGCTGTCGGGGAGATATGCTGCGTGGAGACATCGGCACAGGACAGACGAAAAAATGCCTGTGTTTCAGTTTGGCGGCTGGCCGTCGGGAGCGTATTTGGCATCCTATCTCTATCAGGACCTTTCCATTTCCGCGATTCTGTGGCTGCAGAGGGAAGATCCGGTGGGCTATCGGTACTGCGAGTATGATCAGGTGCCGCAAAAGACGCTGGAACGCAGGGCGGCGAGACAATTGGAGCAATACCGGCAAAGTGAAGGGGTATTCACCATGAGCAGGTGGCTTTCGGAGTTCCTGATCCGGGAATGCGGGCTCCCCCGGGAAAAGGTCCATGCGGTGGGAGGCGGCATCAATGTGGATGCTGCAGGGATCCGTCCGGGATCAAAGGAGGGGCGGCGTATCCTGTTTGTGGGAAGGAATTTTGTGAGAAAAGGTGGTCCGTTGGTGGTACAGGCTTTCACAATCCTGCGGAAAAAATATCTGTGGTCAGCGGAGCTGTATCTGGCGGGGGCAAAGGAGTCGGACATCCGGGACGCTCTGCGGGAGAGGCAGATCAGGGTAGAAGAGGTGGACTGGCAGAAGATCCACCTGCTGGGAGATCTGGGGTCTGAAAAACTGACAGACTATTATAACCTGTGTGATGTCTTCTGTATGCCGTCTTATTTTGAAGCCTATGGACTGGTATTTGCAGAGGCACTTACTTATGGTCTGCCCTGTATCGGCAGAGATAAATTCGCTATGTCGGAGTTCATTGAGGACGGATGCACCGGCAGGCTTATTTCCGGGGAGGATGCGGAGAAACTGGCACTGGATCTGTGGGAAGTACTTCGGGATCCGAAATACCGGGAGGAAGTGGAACGGCGGAGGGAATGGTATCTGAGAGAGTATTCCTGGGACAAGGTGGCGCAGAGAATATGCAGTGTGATGGAGAAAAATGAGAGAGACAAAGATCAGTATCGTAGTGCCGGTGTATAACGCGGAAAAAGAATTACAGCGCTGTGTAGACAGTATTTTCCGGCAGAGCTTTTCCAACTGGGAACTGCTGCTTATCGATGACGGCAGCAGGGATAGCTCTTCGACCTTGTGTGACAGGCTGGGGGCGCAGGACACAAGGGTCCGGGTCTGGCACAAGGAAAACGGCGGTGTCAGCAGTGCCAGAAATCTGGGGATCTGTAAGGCTGAAGGAGAGTATCTTTTTTTTACGGACAGTGATGATACCCTGTTCCCGGATACCCTGGCAACTTTATATCAAAAGGCAAAAGTATCCGGCGCGGATCTTTCGGTGTGCGGTTTTACATATCTGGTGGAACAGACGAAAGAATGTGTGGATAACCTTCCGGAAAAAGCTTTCTGCGGTGGAGGAAAAGAATATCTGGAGGAGCGGTTTTTATCGGACTTCCGGCGGGAATTTTTCAATCCGCCATGGAATAAGCTGATCCGCAGGGAATTGCTTCTGGAAAATGATATCCGCTTCGGAGAGGAATTTGCCATCTGTGAGGATATGGCTTTTTCCATGCAGGTGCTGGAAAAGAGCAAAGGGATCTGTGTGGTTCCGGAGTCGTTGTATTGTTATCACTATAAGGAAGCGGAGAATCTGGTGAATCGTTTTCATGAGAACTATTATGAGGCTTTATTGTATTTCCGGGACCGCACCTGGCAGTGCTTCCGAACGCTTCAGGCAAAGCAGGAACTGTATGCGGAGGTCAATGCCTGTTTCGTGGGGAAGAGTCTGATGTATCTGCATAAGATCTATAGAGATTCCGGCTATGAGGAAACCAGGAAATATGCGGAACTGAAACGGATCGGTGGTTCCCTGCCGCTGCAGAATGCCCTGCGGGAATACCGGGCCACGGGAAAGAGGCGCTTGCTGCGGGAGTTGCTCCTGCATAAGAGATTCCGGCTATTGGACAGTCTGTACCGGTGGCGGTAGGACAGGGGAAGGAGAGAGGATTGGAACTGACAAAACAGATCGGCGTATTGCGCAATCGAAAAACCTTGGACGGAAGAAAAGCAGACAGGAACAAAGTAAATCTGGAGTACTGGAATTTTAATGAGAATCTGGGGGATCTGCTGGCACCGGTGGTGACGCAGTGGATGTTGCACCGTCTGGGACTGGATCTGTACAGAGAGGCGGCAAAGCCCTGCCATCTGATGACCATTGGTTCTGTGTTGGGACTGGGAGTTTTCGATGCGGTGATCTGGGGCAGCGGGGTCAATTCCTTCGCCCATGTGGGACGGGTGACTACACAAAAGGGATACCGGAAGCTGGATATCCGGGCAGTCAGAGGTCCGGTCACCGCACAGGTGCTCCGGGAGAACGGATATACCTGTCCGCAGATCTACGGGGACCCGGCGATCCTGCTGCCTCTGATTTATCCCGGCAGACGACCGGAGAAAAAGAAAAAATATGTGGTGATCGACCATTACATGAAGCGGAAAACGACAGGAGATGACAGACTTTCCATACGAACCGGAGATTACCGGACCTTCCTCGACAAAATTCTGGAGGCGGAGGTGGTATACTCGTCTTCGTTACATGGGATCATTCTGGCGGAGAGCTATGGGGTCCCGTCGGTATTCCTTCGGCAGGGGATGGAGGAAGAGATGCTGAAATATTATGACTGGTACTTTGCCACCGGCAGATATGAGGTGCGCTCGGCAACATCCCTTGCGGAAGCAAAGGAAACAGAACCCATGAAATTGCCCGAACTGGAAGAACTGAGGGAGGGACTGCTACAGAGCTTTCCCTATGATCTGTGGATCGGCCAGAAAGCCGGAAGGAGAAAGTGTGAATGAAAAGGACCCGAAATGCCGTCAGAAATGTGATCTTCGGAGGACTCCTGAAGGGGTATCAGATTCTGGTTCCTTTTATCATGCGCACGCTGCTGATCCGGTATCTGGGAATGGAATATCTGGGGCTGAACAGTCTGTTTACTTCCATACTGCAGATCCTGAATCTGGCGGAGCTGGGAGTAGGGAGTGCACTGGGCTACAGTATGTATGCTCCCATCGCGGAAGGAAAGAAGGACGAGATCTGTGCTCTGTTGTCATTGTATCGCAGATATTACCGCCTGATCGGTCTGGGGATCTTTCTGGCCGGAATAGTGCTGCTGCCGTTTCTGCCCTCGCTGGTGAAAACGGACAGTATTCCGCCGGATGTGGATTTGTATGTATTATATCTGCTGCATCTGGGAGCCTGTGTCATCAGTTACTGGCTGTTTGCGTATAAAAACAGTCTGCTGGCAGCTCATCAGCGAAGTGACCTGGCAAATAAGGCGGATCTGGCGGTACGGACGCTGCAGTATCTTATACAGGCCGGGCTGCTGGTGGGCTTTCGGAATTATTACTGGTATCTGCTGGCGGCACTGGGAGCACAGATCCTGACGAATCTGTGTACCGCACTGGTGGCACAGAAAAATTATCCGGATTATGTCCCAAGAGGACAGGTGGAAGAGCAGACCAGGCAAAAAATCCGGGGCAAGATCAAGGACCTGTTTACCTCCCGGGTGGGGGTGGTCATTGTGAATTCCGCGGATACTCTGGTCATTTCGGCATTTTTGGGACTGACAGTGCTGGCAGTCTATCAGAATTATTATTACATCGTTACTTCCGTTATTGGTCTGGTAGGGGTGCTTTTCACCTCCACTCTAGCCGGGATCGGCAATAGTCTTCTGACCGAGAGCCGGGGGAAAAATTATGCGGACTTCTGTAAATTTACACTGTTGATCGCCTGGATCGCAGGACTTTGCACCTGCTGCCTGCTGTGTCTGTTGCAGCCCTTTATGAAACTGTGGATCGGAGAGGCAGGCATTTTGCCCGGACAGATCGTGATCTGTCTGTGTGTATATTATTTTATCTACGAGTTCAACCAGCTGTTCAATGCCTACAAGGATGCCGCCGGGATCTGGCACAGAGACCGGTTCCGGACACTGACAACGGCAGGAGTGAATCTGGTCCTGAATCTTCTGCTGGTGAAACCTATGGGGCTGTACGGAGTGATCCTGTCTACGGTAGTTGCTACGGTCATCGTAGGAATGCCGTGGCTGATACATAATCTGTTTACGACGTTGTTTGACGGAGAGGACCGGCAAAGCTATCTGGGGACACTGGTCTTCTATGGAAGCGTAACATTTTTAAACTGTATGCTGACCGACCGGGTATGCAGTCAGATACCGGTAGAAGGAATCCGGGAATTATTGGAGCGGGCACTGGTATGTCTGCTTGTGTCCAACGGCATTTTTCTGTTGTGTTACGGAGGCCGGAAGGATTTCCGGGCCCTGTTGGCAATGGGGAAGAGATTTCTGCCTGAAATACCTCATGATAAAGCGACTTCGGGAAATGACCGATCCGCAGAGGAAACCACAAAGTTTGCAGATTACGGAAAGGCGGGAGCTTTCTATGAAGATTGCAGTAGCGGGAACCGGGTATGTGGGATTGTCCATGGCAGTTCTGCTGGCCCAGAATCATGAAGTAACGGCGGTGGATGTGATACCGGAGAAGGTAGAGTTGTTACAAAAAGGGAGATCACCTATCCGGGATAAAG
>ENA-UAHM01000693-UAHM01000693.1-human-gut-metagenome-genome-assembly--contig:-NODE-693-length-7471-cov-8.306365_pt1 | contig 7471 bp, 8 predicted proteins | sample MGYA00244408_ERZ654367 | MGnify/ENA primary metagenome ERZ654367 (study PRJEB26926, sample SAMN06164899) | human gut metagenome | biome: ENVO:00009003; feature: ENVO:2100002; material: ENVO:00002003...
GAGATCTACACAAGGCTATTCGTCGGCAGCGTCAGATGTGTATAAGAGACAGCAAAATATACTTAAAACATTCTTCTGCTTTATCGAATAGACTAAGTTTCATATAAGCATCTCCTAACGACATATAATAATAAGGAATAGAATCAACAACTTTCTCGCACCTGATAGCCACTAAGAAATAGCTTACAGCATTTAAATAATTCCCGTTACTACTCTCTGCAACTCCTTTAATATGCATCAGTGAAGGAAAAACAGATGAAGTGCTATCACCATTTAATAGAGAGAATCCAGCTTCTACATACCTATTTACACTATCCATATTTTGCCTAACCGCATAAATCCAGGCTATATTCCGATAAGCATAGATAATGCCTAATGTATTATCCGCCTTTTTGTTATAAAAAATAGACTTTTGATAGTCATCCAATGCCATATCATATCTTTCTTGATCATCATTTATTCGTCCGACATATTCTTGTATCCAAGCCTGTAATTTATATTCTTTTGCACCTTCCAACCTTTCTTGTGCATCCAAATAGGCTTGCATGGCCTTTTCATAATCTCCTTGTAAAGCAGTTACTTTACCATAATAGAATAAAGCCTTACCCCCTCTTACCTTATCATCACTATCCTGATAATAATCTACCGCCAGCTTTATTAAAGAATCAGATTGTAAACTATCCAAATAGTTTTTATCGCGTGCCTGAGTCAACAGTAAAGCATAATCAGCACATTCCTTTCCTTGAAGTTTTTCCGGTTGTGATATTTGATTTAAAAGCAATAATGCACTATCAGGACATGTTTCCATATACTTCTCTACCCTATCAAAAATTTCAGATGCATCTTTGGGAGTACAAGAGAAAAGCAAGCCATAAATAAACAAGTTCCAAGCTAATAGCAGTTTTCTCATATTTTCTACTTATTGATATTTGTTCTTCATATCTTATCAGCAAAAAGACTATTTATTCATAGCATTCAGAACAGAGTTCTCATTCCTGACAACCAAAGATACGAATATTGTAGTTTAATGATATACAAACATAAGGAAAAAAGCGCTCAATCATATAAAATAATTACCATCATTTCAAAAACGAAATATTATCCATTCCAAGGCTACACCCTTTCCAGAAAAGGGCTATACCTTTTATCGGAAAGGGTGTAGCCATTCCGACCAAAGGGTGTAGCCCTAAGAAAAAGGCTTTGTAGCTATCTGTACATAGGATAGTAATTACACATTTGTCCAACGATGAGTGCATTCATCAGATACAAAACTCCTAAAATATTACCTAATATAGGGTTTATTCATTACATTTGTACCATTCTTAAAACTTTATCCTTATGGCACACCACTTGAATACCAACAAACAGTTTATGGTAGGCAACGGCATCCTGGCCTTTGCTGTTATTTTCGTTGTCGTCATCTTCGTTTACATGAGCCTGCGCCTGCAGAAGCAGAAAGATGAAGACCGGAACTTTATTGAAACGTACACCATCACCATGGAAAAAGGATTTATTGGAGATTCCCTGTCATTAATGATTAATGACAGCGTGCTGGTGAATAAGAAAATAACCGAAGAACCATTCAGTATGGATGTGAAACGTTTTGCCGAACAGAGCGCATTGTTGATTGTGGATAAAGCAACGGATCAGCTATCCCTGTTTGAACTGAGTGAGAAAGGTGGTAACTACCGATTTGAAAAAGAGAATGGGGAAGTAAAACAGCTGGCGCAAAAATAATTCACCACAGAGTCTCACAGAGTTTTATTTCGATAGATTAAACTCTGTGAGACTCTGTGGTGAAAACTTATTTCACCTGAAAATAGAACTTATGCTTCAGTGATTTTCCCGGCATCTTAAATGTCAGTTCCACAAAGTTCTCTTCATCTTCCAGACAGTCTTCGCTATTATAAGTTATCAGAATGTCTTCGCCACATGGCACAGCTTTCAGTTGGGAAGCGCAGTTAGAAGTAAGTTTCGGCATAGCAGCCGTAGTTATCTTCTTTCCTTTTATAAATAAGGAGACTATATAAGCATCCTTGCCGTCCGACTTTCCTTCGGCAGTGATAAAGGTTGGCAATTTCCGGTAGTTCTGAACGACACCTTCCGCCCATTCGCGACGTGTCTTATCGAAGAAATATTCTACGGCGGGACGCATTTTTGTGATGCACTGGTCTATTTCTTCCACAGAAGAGATATCAGAAATATGCTCTTCCATCTTCTTTATCAAGTCCTCCATCGCACGGTCCTGCTCTTCAAACTGACGGACCAACGCTTTATGTTCGCTTTCAGGGAAGGGGTAGCGTATCGCATAAGCGTACGTTATCTTACCGGACTTCTTATCACGGCGTTTCTCCCAGTACGAACCATCAACTTTAGAAAGTGAGATTCCCTTGATAAAAGGCAAAGAAGCTGCACGGGTAGAACCTTCGGCCATATACTGATCGACAAACTCCGTGATACGGTCACCGTTACCGGAAGTCTGTTTCACAACATGCGAATCCGAGAACTCGACATTCTGTGCCACAGCCTGAATAATCTGGCGCTTCACACTTTCCAGGCATTGCTGACGCGCCTCTTCCATCGAACCAGTCTCAGCAGAAGCCACGATATAGCCGGACTCCGCAGACTCATACCAGACGGGAGCTTTCTTATCACTCTTCTCAACGACTTTATATGCCTGGGCAAACAATGAAACTGTTCCCATGCAGAAAAGCAAGGCAACCGTAATTCCTATTCTTTTCATCTTCATAAGCGGTTTTCCTTTCTTTATTTCCAATCAACGGGCAGATTATGGATAATCACTTTACAGTTATCCACCGTCATTTCTACATACGAAAGTGTAGCACAAGGAGTACTGACACCTTTGATTTCGAACACCTTACCTATTCTGACACCTTTCGGCATCTTGTTTCCATAAGTCCAGGAAGTACAGCCATTCGTCTCTATCTGAGAGAAATTAGTAAAGGTCGCACCATCCGGATCAATCGCCGAAGTCATACGAATAGTCGCACTGTTATTCGTCACACCTGTATTGGTGAAGCGGGCATAGACACGAATACTTTCAGCCGTTTCATTGCCTTCACAAGACACCAGTTCGAAAGAAAGGTCATTGCAGGAAACCGAAATCTTACATTCGGGCAAAGGAGACTTCTCAGGCTGCACGACAACCGGTTCAGGAGACGTCACAGGCTCTGCGACAGGAGTAGGTTGCACTTCCGGAGCAGGTTCCGGGGAAGCCGGTTCTTCGGGAGCCGGTTCAGGAGTAACAGGTGATTCTTGTGGCTCCCGCTTCCCTATCTTTTGCAATATACCCAACACTTCATCGTAGCAAGGTACCGTTTCGGGAACTATAGACAAATAATCCGCTGCTTCATTCAAGAGTCCGGCATCTATCAGCACCTCCGCTTTTTTAATGATGACAGGACAATTCTGCTGGTAGAAATCAGCAATACGCTTACGTGTAATGCGGATGAAACGTACAAAAGCCGGATCGGTAACCTTGATGCCGGAGATAAGCGAAGCAATCGCATCGTCCTTACTCCCGGTAGCGTCTCCCTGTACCTCGATAACGGCCGTTCCATATACACTGTCGTCATACTTATTGCGGGCAGTCAATGAAAATTCACCTGTAACCAGCGTCACGTCCCGCAGTAATCCTTCCGTCTTCTTCGTCTCTCCGAGAACAAGTTCGGGCTGAATAACGAACGCATTGTAAAGTGAAGCAGTTCCGGCATTATTGCGGGCAATAATTTGCTCCACTTTCAGTTTCAGTGCATCCATGTTCTTCTGGCTTAATCCCTTCTGCGTGGGCGTACCCGCCACAAAATGAATGTTATCCTGCGCCGCCGCACCCAGCGAAACGAGCAGCAGTAAAGCCCATAGAAATCTATTCTTCTTCATAAAATGCAGATTTATTTAATGGTTACAGTCAACCCTTGCCCCATTGTAACTACAGAGGCAACATATTCTCCCCCTAATTTCTCATCGAGGAAGTTCTTCAGTTCGGTACTGAAGCGGGAAATGGTATAAGCGCGTCCCTGCGCTTCATCCCAAATTGGCACTTGTACGGACATATCGATCACCTTGTCGTTGCTGCGGCTCATATCGTAAACACCATTCAAGGCGTGAACCTGCAACCAGTCTTCCAATACGGTCTTGAAACTTGCGCTTCCATCGGGCAACGGCTGGTCAAAATCCCAGTCGGTGATGGATTTCGCCAGTACCATTTGGATAGCCATCTCACGACCATTCTTCACAATGTCATTGAAAGAAGCCTGCAACTTGGTAAAGAACTCATCTTTTACCTTTTTGAGAGCATAGTCCGTCAGCTTAATGGTATCTGTAGTGACGTACTTGCCACTTTGGAAAGTGGCGCTTGCCAGATTGCCTGCCGTCTGAAATTCAGTTGCCGTCAGCTCCAGCGACACTTCGCTTTGACGTCTTGTATCAGTGGTTGTCATCACTTTGGCAGTCACAATGATATCCGCGCCCATATTCTGAATCATCTTAGTTACGGCATCAGACTGAGTACCGGCTGTCAGTACGTCATTCCGTTTCGCCCGTTTCAGTTGGGCAAGGAAATCTTTCGTCTTATATCCGCGTGAACTGAACTCACTGGTCATTTTGCTCACGGCATAACTCAACATCTGATTGTGATCCAGGATAGCACGTATATCTTCATCTTCCCTGGTATAAGGAACCACCGTCACCGTAGGCAAACTTACCTGGCTGTTGGGAGTGCCCACTGCCATACCAAGATTAGTCTGCACCTTATTCCGGTTCAGATCTTTCTGCAAAGCATCGAACAGAATAGTCATTTCCACCGTGCAGCGGTATTGCTTACCTTGTTTTTCCGGTCCCTCCGTAACTGTATAGTCCTTAACAAACACGGAATAACGGTTTTCATCGAAAAAGCGGCGGTCATAGTCAGGTTTTGCAGTAGAAACCATCGGATTTCCCTTATTGACTCCATCCACCCCCGTATAGAATAAGGTATAGAAGGCAGACTTCAATGCCATATTTGCCGCCTCTTTCTTCTTCTCACTGATACCCAGGGCACGGACAGTCAATGTGTTTCCCTGCTGTTGCAGAAAGACCACTTCACTGGAATAATTCTGTCCACAAAGAGTGGCGGACAGAAATATTCCCAAAAGAAACATAAAACAATGCTTCATAATAACTGTATGGTTTTATTAGTTGAAAATCCCGCCCATCAATGTTTGTTCGCGGGAAACGATCTTTATCGGTTGCTCATCACGGATGGCTTTCATGATTTCTTCACCACCCTTCTGCACCTTACACAAAGAGATATCATCTCCTTCAACCGCCTTCACGGTCAAACGGCCAATTTCCTTCTTGGCTTCGCGTCCGGCAACTTCACGTATGGCATAAACAGTAAATTTCTGGGCTTCTTTCACACCATTCATGGAGCCGAGGTTAATGTACACTTCCTCTGCCTTGCCCTTCTTCTCGCTATTTACTTCAAGGATAGTTCCTTCCATTTTGAAGTATTCATCCACAAAGTCGCGCATGCTGTATACCGCACTTTTGATAGTGTTGGCAATGGCTTCTTCCTTATTGCCACCGGTTCCTCCGGTCAGTCCGCTGTGCTGGAACGTCTTTGTACCGATCAATGTACCGTTCTTCGGATTGATAACTTTCAGTGTATAAGATACTGAGCCATCATAATATCCTTTTCCATCTCTTGTCTTATAAGCAGCAGTCATAGAAGATACCTGACCTGTAATGATGAACTGTGCCCCCAATTCTTCCATCACTGAGAGGCGGTCCATTTCATTATCGTCACCCGAAGAGATATTAGCAGATGAGCGACGTTGCGATTCAATACGCAAGGCATCCTGTGCATCCACATCAATCAGAATCACACGTTCCATCTTCTGTATACCCTCAATCACCGTATTACGCAAGCCCTCTACCCACGAGAACGGTGCATCGCTGGATCGTTTGAAATAGTCAATGAATACCGTAGGTTTTCCCTTCGGCTCATCAAAGTTCTGGCAATAACCGGCAAGTGAATATACCACACAAAACACTAAGAGTACAATCTTTCTCATAAACTTCTTGAATTATATAATTTAAACTTCTGAACTTGCATCTTACTTTAATTTTTCAAAAATAAACATTTGTTATCAAACCGCAAGAGCGTTTACGTTTATTAACTCAAAAAAGAAATACAATCACGGAAAACAGTGACAACCCCTATACCGTGTACCGATTGTATCAGAATCATGTCCGCATCGTACCCGAACCGTATCTGCACCGTACATTCTCCACTCAGAGGTACCTCTGACCGAAGGAACTACGGAGTTGGTACGGAGCAAGTACGGCTCAGATACGATTTAAGGGTAAGCCAAGTCGTGATAAGTGAGTCGGTAAGTTATGGTAAGCCGTGGTAAGTGAGCTGGTAAGCCGCGGTAAGTGAGTCGGTAAGTCGCGGTAAGTGTACAGTAGCAATATGTGGTACGACTTCAAGTGGTTAAAACTCCGTGCGATATTGCCTCAATTCTTTCCGCAAAGCTTGGGCTTTTCCTTCCGTCAATTCATCGAGAAGTGCCCAGAAACGCTCTCCGTGATTCATCTCACGAGTATGAGACAATTCGTGCAGAAGCACATAGTCTATCAGATGTTTCGGCAACAAAACCAGATAGTAAGACAGGTTGATTGTGCGCCGTGCCGAACAACTCCCCCAGCGTCCACTGCTGGAATTGATTTTTACACTTTGGTAAGGCAGATTGTGTTTCTGTGAAAGCATATACAGACGGGGTGGAAGAATGATCTTTGCATTACGACGCAGAGCCTCCTCGATAACTTTACGTAACCATGCTTGTAATTCCGCATCAGCAAAATCAGCTCCCGGCGGACAGATAATCTGCATCTCTCCCAACTCGGAGCGTGAAAGGAAACGTTCGCGCTGTCCGCTTACAAGACTTAATTTGAAGAACTCCGCATCAATCCGAAAATTTAAATCTATCAGAGGACGAGTATGTTTTTTCCGGGCCACCCGCAAACGGGGACGCAGTTCTTCTATCGCATTCTTTATCTCTTTAAGTGTAGTTCCCGGCGGAATGGTTACATAGATAGCGTCTTCCCGCGTACGAAAAGTCAAACGCCGCGCACGGGTATTCACTTTAATAAGAAAGCGTCCAAGTTCATTATCTTCCAATACATTTTCCAAAACGACAAAACCTCCCAATGAATAAACAGACAAATAAACGAAATATCGTTCGAATATACAAATGACTAGATACCCAAAAACGGACAAGTGTCCGAAAATGAACACCTGTCCTAAAAGAATACATGCTAATTATCAGCACTTTATTAAATTGGCATGAATGTTGACCTATAAGATGCAACCGGACGTTGCCAAAAAAGTTTCTGAAAAAAGAGAAAAAAGTATGCAACCTTTTTTAAGTAACTTACGTCTAATAGATAAACAGGAATAATATAAATG
>ENA-UAHM01000694-UAHM01000694.1-human-gut-metagenome-genome-assembly--contig:-NODE-694-length-7468-cov-2.560367_pt1 | contig 7468 bp, 8 predicted proteins | sample MGYA00244408_ERZ654367 | MGnify/ENA primary metagenome ERZ654367 (study PRJEB26926, sample SAMN06164899) | human gut metagenome | biome: ENVO:00009003; feature: ENVO:2100002; material: ENVO:00002003...
ATTCGAAAAGAACTCCAGTATCCTCGAAAACTTTATCAAGAATTTCTGGAGCCAACTCAAGGAACCGACACATTTCCGGCTCATACGCATGACCATTCATGATTACAAGCAGAACAAGCAGGCAATCAAGGATCTGTCACAAGGCAAAGAAACGGATACCGTGAAGGAATTCCTCAAGCGCTACGAAATCCGTCCGAGAGAAAACAGGGAACAAAGTAAGAACGAAAAAGAAAAAGAGACTATGGCAAAAAAACAAAACCCACAGGAAAAAGCACAGCAACCGGTACAAACGTCGCAGACGCAGGAGCAGCAGGCTCCACGCTACCGTTACAATGAAAACATGGTGAACTGGGAGGCACTGGAAAAGATCGGTGTCTCGAAAGCCTCACTCGAACAGCAGGGACTGTTGGATTCCATGCTGAAAGGATACAAGACAAACAAGCTGGTTCCGCTCACACTGACCCTGACAAGCGCTAAAGTCAAGCTGGACGCGCGTCTTTCGTTCATAGCCATGCCGGACGGACAAATCGGTCTGGGGATTCACGGTATCCGCAAGGAGCCGGAACTGGAAAGACCATACTTCGGACACATTTTTACAGAAGAGGACAAGAAGAATCTCCGGGAGACGGGAAACATGGGACGGGTAGCGGAACTGAACCTGAACGGAGGATCCTATACACCCTGTCTCATCTCCATTGACAAGAATACCAACGAGCTGGTTGCCGTACGGCAGGAAAACGTGTACATACCAAGTGAAGTGAAAGGCATCAGACTGACAGCGGATGAAATAAACGCGCTGAAGGAAGGACAACCGGTATATGTGGACGGAATGACCTCAAAAAACGGAAAGCCGTTCGACGCCACACTCCAATACAGCGCGGAACGCAGAGGACTGGAATTCATCTATCCGGAAAGCAAGGGGTTCAACCAGCAGAGCCTGGGAGGCGTACAACTTTCACCCAACCAGATCAAAATGCTCAGCGAAGGACATACCATCCTTGTAGAGGATATGAAACGCACCGACGGAGCGCTGTTCTCCTCTTTCGTCACGCTGGACAAGGTGACCGGCCGGCCGCAATATACACGCCATAATCCGGAGAACGGGGAAATATACATCCCGAAGGAAATCTGCAACGTGCTACTGACTCCCGAGGACAAGGAGGCGCTGCGCAAGGGACAACCCGTCTTCCTTGAAAACATGATCAACCGCAAGGGGGAAGAGTTCTCCTCCTTCGTCAAACTGGACATGAATACGGGCAGGCCGCAATACTCACGTACACCGGACGGTTTCAGCGAGCGCCAGGTGCCGGTCGTTCCGGCGGAAGTATACGGGCATGTATTCACGGCACAGGAACGGGCCAACCTGCAGGACGGAAAAGCCATACTTGTATCGGATCTGAAAAGCGCGAACAACAAGACATTCAGTTCCTACCTGAAAGTGAACGCAAATTCCGGACAGCTGCAATACTTCCAGGAAAATCCCGACATACGCCGCAATACGGCCCGGCGTGCCGAACAGGCGGACGACACGCAAAACCGGCAGCAGGAACAGAAGAAAGCCAGCAGACAAGCCGTATAACAGGAAGTTAAGAAAAATAAATCATTAACCATTCATTCGAAAAAGAGATGAAGCAGAACACAAATCAGATATTCAAGGCGGAAGACCTTGACTGGAAAGAACTGGAAACAGCAGGGATACACAAAGAGAAACTGGAAAGCAACGGGAACATGGAACTGCTCCTGCAAGGGGAGGAAACGGAAACCGTCCCATTGAAAATCCGCACTTCCGCACTCCGCTTAACAATGGACGCCACCCTCAGGATCACGGTGGGGACGGACGGAAAGCCGGTAATGGAAATCAACGGGATCAGTCCCGAAGCGGAAAGCGAAGCCGGCGGATAATCCCTGCCCCATACAGACAGAATCAAAAGTATACACAATTTCCCCGTACCGGTTTTATTGCGAAGGTACGGGGAACATCAAATGAAAGAAGATCATGATTGCGATATTGACAGACAAGCCCAATGTGGGAAAAGAGATAGCAAGAATTCTGGGAGCACATACCAGAGAGGACGGATACATGAGCGGGAACGGGTACATGGTGACATGGACCTTCGGCAACATGCTTTCGCTGGCCATGCCGAAGGATTACGGGATGGACCGCCCGGAACGCGGGGACTTCCCGATAAATCCCGCCCCTTTCAGACTGATGGTAAAACACATCAGGACCGATACGGGATGGATACCGGACATCAACGCGGTCCTCCAGCTGAAAGTGATCGAAAAAGTATTCGACGCCTGCGAAAGTATCATTGCGGCCACCGACGCCTCCCGGGAGGGAGAAATGGTCTTCAGGTACCTTTACCGGTATCTGGAATGCAGGAAACCCTACCGTCGTCTATGGAACTCGTCACTTACGGACGAAGCCGTGCTGGAGGAAATGGGCAACCTCAGGCCCGGCAGCCTGTATGACCGCATGTTTCTGGCAGCGGACAGCCGCAACAAGGCGGACTGGGTACTAGGACTCAACGCCAGCTATGCCCTCTGCCAGGCGACCGGAACGGGAAACAACTCACTGGGACGGGTGCAGACGCCCGTACTGGCAGCCATAAGCAGCCGTTACCGTGAACGTGAGAACCACATTGCCACGGACACCTTTCCGGTTTTTATCAGCCTGTGCAAAAATAACACCCTGCTCAAAATGCGCTGCACGGAAGAATTCACGGACCGGGAGGCGGCTGCACGGCTTTACAGTGACTGCAAACTGGCCGGACATGCACGCGTCACCGCTGTCAGCAGGCAGATCAGGGAGATAGAGCCTCCAGCCCTCTACAACCTGACCGAACTCCAGAAAGACGCCAACAACTATTACGGAATGACTGCCGGAAAATCGCTTGAAATCGCACAGAAACTTTATGAGAAGAAACTGATTTCCTATCCGCGAACTGCCGGACGTTTCCTTCCACGGGACGTTTACGACAAACTGCCCCGTATCATGGAGAAAATCCTGAACAGGAAGGAATTCCGACCGTATGTCAGAAGCATGGGGATCAACATATTCGACCTGCCGGACAAGGTAGTCGACGAAGGACAAGCGGCGGAACACCACGCCATCATCATTACCGATACATATCCGGAAGGATTAAACCGGGAGGAGATGCAACTTTACATGATGATTATCGGACGGATGCTGGAAGCCTTCATGCCCGTATGCAGGGCGGAATACACCACTGTGGATGCCGTATGTGCCGCACGAAATTTCCGGTGTCATGCCTGCCGCATCATTGAAAAGGGATGGTTCGGCATATTCGAAAGGGAAAGCGTCATTGCAGGAAGGGAATACGGCTTCTCCCCCATCCCACAACTGGAAAACGGGGAGACGGCCGCTGTTACCGGATGCAGCCTGATACACAGGAAGGACCTGCCCGTATCCGCATATACCGACGCGGAACTGATCACCTACATGGACACTGCCGGACTGGGAACGGCGGCCACGCGTACAGGAATCCTGCAGACCCTGATTGACCGCAAATATGTACGTTATTCAGGCAAATACATCATCCCCACACGAAAGGGACTTTACATATATGAGACGGTACGGAACATGAAAATAGCGGGAACCGCACTGACTTCGGGCTGGGAGGCGCAACTGGCACGAATGGAAAGGGGAAAGCTTACACAGGAAGAATTCATGAAGGGGGTACTCAAACTCTCGGGAGAGGTAACGGAAGATATCTTCCGGAAATGTGAAAGATAGAAGCTATATATAGGAACGGGAAATGCAGGCTGAAAAGTCTGCATTTTTTATTTGTCAGACATCTGTTATGCCGCTTTTAGGCGGCAAAGGTACCGGATTACCCCGTATTCGTGTCAAGGCAGCCCTGCGGGCCGGTCGGCTGAAAGAAAATCATCCTCGCTGCGCTCCGGTATTTTCTTTCGCCAAGCCTTGACACAAAAGGGCAATCCGGGGGAAGGAGGCCTGTAAAATCGGGAAAACAGATCCCGAAGGGATAATCATACACTCATAAAAACAACAAGGACATGAAACAGAAATCCATCGCAAGCATCTGCAAGCCGGCGGTCACACTGCTGGCAGCCGCAGTAATAATCCTGCTATGCCGCAAAGGCATAATTCCGGTACATACCATCCTGTTACTGACAATAGCGGAAAGCATAATCCGTATTTTGCTAAAACTCCTCCCGTTCCTGGCGACAATTCTCACCATTCTGATCCTTATCGGAATGTTATTATAAACCCTTAAACTACAAATGAAATGGAAACAAGAAAATTCACCCCGTCAGCTCCGGTCGCACCCGCACTGTGGCCGACAACGCGCAGCATCAGGCCTGCAAAGAGAAGATTTCCCAATACGGTTGATGAGCCCAGAAACATCGGGTATTATCTCAAGCCACTGCTTGACATCACGAAGCGACCGGACAGAGACGAAATTCTGAAGACATATCTCAAGGAAACCTATGTATAACAATAAAAAACAACCATTATGTTTTTCCAATCAATTTATCAGATGATGTCGGCAGGCACAGACCTGAACATCAACATCAGGAGAACGGACGGAAAACTGTCCGTAGCGGTAATACCCAGACGTACAACACTCAAGGATGAAGCCGGACAGGCCATCGTGCCGCTCATACTCAACGGCCCCCCCATGGAACTGGACGGACAATTCCTGCAGGCCGTCACCTCACCCCTGCAGAGGGTACAGGAAGTGCTGGTCAATCTTGAAACCTTCGAGAAACAGGCACAGCAGGCGGCATCACAAGGCAAGGCCGCCAGGAGTGCGAGCAGCAAGGAGACAAAAGAGACACGTGAGAAACAGGAAAAAATGGAAAAACTCCTCAAACGTGCGGAGGAGGCGTTCACGGCAGGAAGATACTCGGAAGCGACAACCTGCTTCAGGCAGGCCAAGGTACTCGCAGACACGGACAGGCAGAAACAGATAGAGGCAAGGATACAGGAAGTGCAGAAGGAGTCGTCACAGGGCTGCCTGTTTCCTGAAACGGACACACAGCCGCTTCCACAACAGCCGCCCGCAAACGGTACGGCGAACGGTAACCGACCTGACGGACAAATGCGGATGTTCACGTCACAACCTCCACAACAGCCTGTACAGCAGGCAATCCCGCAAACGGTACAACAACCGGTGCCTCGGCCGCAGATAGTACAGCCGCAGCCCGTACCACAATATTATCCGGGAACACCGCAACCACAGCCAATGTACGAAGGATACTGCCGGAATCCCGCAAACGGCAGTCCGCAACAAACAGCGGAACAGCCCCAAACATACTTCCTCCAGCCCGGCGGACAGTCCCCTCAGGCACAACCATGGCAACAGCCGCAACCCGTCCCCCTGCAGCCGCAGGCAACCGTCATACAGACAACCCGGGAAAATACGGGCAGGGAATACCAGTCACCGCCACAACCGGCCGCAGAAGCGCTCACTTTTGACAAGGACGATGAAAGTGACAGGGAACTGTTGCGCGAAGACCCGTATGCGGAATACATAGACTTCCCGCAGGAATGCCGTATGAAGGACGAGACACAGGCGGAGCTTATATGTTGTTAAACCATTAAAACTTTAAATAATATGGCACTTGATATCAAAGGACTCAAAAGAGTATTCATCCTGAAAAAAGGAAATGACACCCTGACACTGGAAGATCCGGACAGCAGAATGTCCCTTTCCGAAGTGACGGACTTCTATTCCATAAACTATCCGGAACTGACCACGGCAACCCTGCACGGGCCGGAACTCGAAGAGGACCGCGCGGTATACCGGTTCAAAACCACCATAGGAACGAAAGGATAAGCTATGGCAAAGAAAACAAACCCTAAGAAAAAGGAGGAGACAACATGCAGACAGTTATCGGAACTACAAACGGAAGCCCTGGCACGACTTATTATCAGCGAGGCCGGATGCACAGACATCAGCCGGGGAACCGGCAGCAGAAAGAAAAGAAGGCTGCCGCCGGCAGGAACCGTAATGATTTTCTAACGGGGAGAATTCTCCCCGTTACCCCCAATTACTGTATGGAGATCCGCGCGGGAGAGAAAATCAATCTTACGACAAGGGAGAATTTTGATTTCCTGTACCGATCGGCACTCAGATACAGCGCACTTGTCGGCCTCAGGCTTCCTTTCCGTCCGACCGGGAAATCACCGAGGATGAACATCGTCAAACTGTACCGGGCAATGGACACCATACTCCCGGAGCATGTCAACCTGGAAGAGGAGAACGGAAGGCTGTACTTCTGCCTCTACCGGTTCCATGAGTGGCCGGAATATAAACTGTTCTGGATACCGCTGGAATTCACGGAGAGACTGCCGGAGAAACTCGGAAAGATAGCACTGGAATTTATCCGGCAGCTCGCCCGGCACCATGGCATACCCAAAAGCACGGATACCAGCTACTACGAAATGGCACACGATTACCTGGAAGACTACAGGCTCTACGACGAAGAGGCGACGGCAGGAGAGATCAGACGCAAGGCCGCACTTGCCAGACTGTATGAAAAAGGGAAGGCGCACCGTATACTGAAGAGAATGGACAATCCAAAGGGATTTCTTGCGGATCTGGAGGGGGAAATACGGAAATACCATACAAAGAAGAACTATGAGCGGGCATTGCTGGAACTGCTCACGGAAGGTACGGCATACATTTCACACGGCAGCCCGAGCATCATGCAATACTCCTACGACTGGGCATACGAGGAGGCAGCAGATTTCAGGCCGGTGGGACTGGAGACGCAGATCATGGTCACCTGGTCGGTAAAGGACGCCATGAACGACGAAATGGAAAGCTATTTCAACTCGGACTATCAGGAATCATATGTGATCACACCCGTCACGACATTCCACCTGACACCGGACACGGAAAAGCCTTTCTCCATGGATGACTTTCCGGAGCGGTTCTCCCATTGGCTCGAACGCTTCACAAAACTCATTACAAACAACTTCTAATAAAACAGGAAAATGAATGAACTGACAAAACAGATGCAGCAAATCATGCATCCCAGAGCGGTACTTGTCGCCTATGAATGCGAAACGACAGATTACTCAACCCCGCGAAGTTATCTCGAACTCAGGCCCGTCAATGAGAAAGGACGGATGGGAGCCGGCATTCCGGTAACCTATGAGTTCATGAACTCACTGGTGGAATCATACACGGAAAGCATGAGCGGAATCCCGCACGGACGCATCCCCGGGAACATGCTCCTGTGCGACTCCAGAAAAGGGCGCGAAAGGTACATATGGTACAATCCGCCACAGAAGAGAAAAATGTACTTTCAGGACGGGCTGCACATTACAGACGGGACATTCAACGTACCGGGCGTCATCTACGTGGTGGAAAGGGAATACATGGACATACACGCCTTCAAGGGAGCAATCCCCGAAGAGCGGACAGAACTGTATCTCTGTCTCTTATACACATCTCCGAGCCCACGAGAC
>ENA-UAHM01000698-UAHM01000698.1-human-gut-metagenome-genome-assembly--contig:-NODE-698-length-7444-cov-4.220734_pt1 | contig 7444 bp, 6 predicted proteins | sample MGYA00244408_ERZ654367 | MGnify/ENA primary metagenome ERZ654367 (study PRJEB26926, sample SAMN06164899) | human gut metagenome | biome: ENVO:00009003; feature: ENVO:2100002; material: ENVO:00002003...
GAAATCAACGACCCGGTAAGGGAAACTTACTACAAGGGAAATGAACGTATAGACACCGTCACACCCAAATACGCCCTGCTGGGAACCCATGCTGGAAGACGGACATTCATCTGCAACGCTTTGGCATTGGGTATTCCCGCACAAGTAGTGATGAAGTGGACGGGACACAGCGACTACAAGGCGATGAAACCATACATAGACGTTGCCGATGACATCAAGGCCAATGCGATGAACAAATTCAACCAACTGTAAACACAACAATAGCATGGAAGAAAGAATAACCTCAATGATACCCCGCTACGGGAAACTCAACAAGACATATACGGAAATAACATCCGGTGACGGCCTCTCTTTTGAGAAGCAGAAGTTTATTCATGACTTTTACAAAGAGTATGAAGACACACAGACCTTTGAAAAGGCACTTATCAGCCTCATGCTTGAAACGGAGGGTACGCACTTTTCCATATTGCTGAACAGCCTGAAACGGGAGATTGAAAACAATATCTCAATGTATAATACCTGCAAGGAGTTTTTCGACCGTCTCGATATTGAACATATCTGCCGGCAGCATGAAAGATGTCATGACCGGGACATCGAAAGACAAATGCAAATCACAAACGAATATTACCGGGAACTTATGGAAGCTAACGGCTCTTTGGAGGCAGTCGGTTTCAGGGAACACGACCGTCAGGAAGAGGAGCTTTTGGAAAAGAGGTACGAACGGTGCAAGCAGGAATACGACAGGGAGAAAGCCAAACTGGATGAACTATACGCAAAGAAGAAACAGGCAAGGCAGGAAGCCCTGCAATACCTGAAAAACCGCTGCGGAGACATATACAGGCTGGACGGATCGCTGCTGGCAATTCTTGATAAATACATGACCGGCCAAAAGAAAAAAGGAGAGGAAGAAAAAGAAAGTTCCGCATCCGACACCATATCCCAAAAAAGCCCGGTCTATTTCCCCATGAAACTCCTGTCGGCCATTCACGAGACATGCAACGGAGAGCAGTTCGAGGAGATCAATGAACTGGACTTCTACGCCAACATGAACTTGCAACCGTGCGCGAGCAGATTAAAGGTGAGAAAGGATGAAAAGGCACGTGTATGCTACCTGATATTTCTCATGGGAGAAACACTTTCCAAACCCGACAGAGAAAAATGGAAGGAGGAAATCATGAAACTGCTGGAGATAGATATAAAATATTACAAGTCCAAATACAAGGCACCCGTACCCCGGACCGATTTACCCAGTGACAGCAATCAGATATTTGCGAAGGAAATGCAGTCAATATTCCGATAGTCAGCGATACGCCACGACATTCCACGAAACAACCACTTTTACCACCCGAAATATTTTTCACCACTCTTTATTATCTTCTGATATTTAGTGAGATAGCGTGATACTCCATTCACGCTATCCACATCCTTACCACCCGTATCCGGGATTAACTTTGCACTGTTCGAACGAAACAAAAAAAGCCCGTGCGCAGGGCTTACAGTACAAACGTTAAATTCATTCCAACATGGAAATCAGAGAACTTTTATCAAAGCCCGTATGGCAGATGACGGGAGAAGAATTCATATTACTGAACCGACACGCCCTGCAGGAAAGGGAAGCGAGAGCAGCACAGCCCGCAGCCGATACGGAAAAGAAATACGTGTACGGGATAGGCGGCATAGCACGCCTGTTCGGGTGCAGTATGCCCACAGCAAACCGCATCAAAAAAAGCGGGAAGATAGACAGAGCCATTACGCAGATAGGACGCAAAATCATCGTAGATGCGGACATGGCACTCGAACTGGCAGGACACAAAAGCGGGGGACGCAGATAAGGAGGTACGGACATGGAGTACAGAGAAAGAAAAGAAGTCACGCCCGAAGCGGCGGTGATACTGTGGCAAGCCTCACGGCTCGACCTTTCGGAAGACTACGAGAGGGCACCCGAAATACTGAAAGTACACGGTTCCGTCATAGGCACGCTGGGGAACTTCAGCGCATCAATCGGAAAAGCAAAGAGCAAGAAAACCTTCAATGTTTCCGCAATCGTGGCGGCTGCACTGAAAAACGGGACAGTGCTAAGCTACACGGCGGAACTGCCCGAAAACAGGAGGAAAATACTCTATGTGGATACCGAACAAAGTTCCTACCACTGTGCGAAAGTGGCAAAAAGAATATTGCGCATGGCGGGACTGCCGACAGGCAGGAACCATAAAGACCTTGAATTCCTTGTCCTAAGGAAGTACACGCCCGAGGAACGAATAGCAATCGTGAGGGAGGCTATTTACCGCACCGAAAATGTAGGGCTGGTAGTCATTGACGGAATACGGGATATGGTGTACGACATCAACAGTCCCAGCGAGTCCACGAAGGTAATCTCCCTGCTGATGACATGGACGGGGGAAAGGAATATCCACATTCACACCATACTGCACCAGAACAAGGGGGACGAGCATGCAAGGGGGCACATCGGAACCGAGCTAAGCAACAAGGCGGAAACGGTGCTGCAAGTAGAAAAGGACGAGAAGAACCCCGGTGTAAGCACAGTCAAAACCGCACATATCAGGGCAGTGGACTTCGAGCCATTTGCTTTCCGCATCAACGGGGAGGCATTGCCCGAACTGCTGGAGGACTACCAGTTCAAGGACAAGGATGAGACAAAAGGGAATAGAGGGAAGTTCGACCCGTATAGGGACATCACCGAACAGCAGCACCGCATTGCACTGGAAGCGGCATTCACCCTAAAAGACGAATACGGTTACAAGGAACTTGAAGGGGCTTTGCGGGAAGCATACGCCTCTGTCGGTGTCAAACTCAGTGACCACAGACTGCGTGACCTCATCACCGTATTGAAAAACAAGCGGATGATAGTGCAGGAGAACGGAAGGAAATACACCTTCAAGCCGGACTTCCACTATTAGCGGCGCAGACTGGAAACCGCTTCACGTCAACCGGGGTATATATATATATGGTGAAGTGAAGTGGAATATTCCAGAATATGGTAAAAACCGCTTCACTTCATTCCCGTACCTATATATACGGAAGTGAAGTGAAGCGGATATATACAGACCGTACCGCAAACATGTACGGGCGAAAAGAAAAAACAATATCCACTTAAACAGAAATTTACATGAATACGAATGAAGCAAAGCAGATACGCATAGAGGAATATCTGCACACTCTTGGCTACAACCCGGTAAGACGGCAGGGAGACAGCCTATGGTACAAGTCACCGTTCAGGGACGAGCAGGAACCGTCCTTCAAGGTGAACATGGAACGCAACCTATGGTACGATTTTGATGCGCCCATATAGGCTACACAATAAATATCTCTATGGCAAGAGATTAGGTTAGAGTTCAACAGACCTATCCTCAACGACTTAGCTGGAGGAGAAATCCAAAGGTGACAAAAGCATGTCGGTAAAGTCATTAGTCAGCTAAATACCAAGCTGCGACTGCATGGCGAGAGGAAAAGACAGACACAAGGATGAAGCCTGATTGGTTGAACGATAGTTCTGCTGCACACGTACCAGCCCCGACGAAAGGTATTTGATTCACGTCGGGCTGAAGCACCCCATGTAAACCGAAATTACAATGGAGCAGGAGCTGGCTTCAGAGCAACCACAATAAGTGGAATAGGAACGTAAGTCGCATCCGACAGTCTGCCGAGCCAAACAGTTATTGTGAAAGCAAATGGGGATTCCCTAAATCAGAATGCCGTAAGGCTATGGGCATAGGACCCTGAATATCTGACATGGGAACGGAGCTTCCGTAGTAGTCCGAGCAAGGGAAAGCCTTGTACATGGCGAAGGGAAGCAGTTAGATAACTTAATACAAATAATGGAAAATGTGTGAGACATTATGAGAAGTCCTGAGCAAGTATTAAAAGCTTTAAACAAGCATGGTAAAGTTTCGGATTACAAGTTCGAAAGGCTGTACCGTATCTTATTCAATGAGGAGATGTTTCATGTTGCTTACCAGCGTATTTACGCCAAACCAGGCAATATGACACCCGGTACGGATGGGAAAACCATCAATCGGATGAGTCTTCAAAGAATAAACAAAGTCATTGCATCTTTGAGAGATGAGTCTTACAAGCCTAATCCGGCAAAAAGGATATACATACCCAAGAAAAACGGTAAGAAAAGACCGCTTGGAATTCCTTCCTTTGAGGACAAACTTGTACAGGAGGTGGTGCGCATGATTCTTGAAGCCGTCTATGAAGAGGTGTTTGCAAACACCTCACATGGATTCAGACCAAACAGAAGCTGCCATACCGCATTGACCCATATCCAAAAGACATTTACAGGTACAAAATGGTTTGTGGAAGGAGACATTAAAGGATTCTTCGACAACATAGACCACAATGTATTGATTGCAACTTTGCGGAAACGGATTGCCGATGATAGATTTCTAAGGCTTATCCGCAAGTTGTTGAATGCGGGATATATTGAAGACTGGAAGTTTCATAATACAAACAAGGGAACTCCACAAGGCGGTAATATCAGTCCTATACTGGCAAACATTTATCTTGATAATTTTGACAAGTATATGGAAGAATACGCCCTACGCTTCAATAAGGGAAAAGAAAGACACATCACCAAAGAATACAAGCAACTTAGCGATAAGATGCAACGCATCCTTAAAAGCATCAAGAACATACAGGATGCAGATGTCAGATTACAGCTTAGGGATGAGTATGAGAAACTGAGACGTGAAAGGCAAAAGATTGAGAGCAGAGACAGTATGGATGAAACATACAGAAGGCTTCGATACGTAAGATACGCAGATGATTTCCTCATTGGTGTTATCGGAAGCAAGGCAGAGTGCGTTAAAATCAAGTCGGACATTACCAAGTATATGGAAGAAAACCTCAAGCTGGAACTGTCACAGGAAAAGACATTGATAACAAACGCACAAAAGCCCGCGAAATTTCTTGGCTTCGATGTTTCAGTCCGTAAGTCTGATGCTATCAAGCGGGACAAGAACAATGTGCCAGCCCGTTATTACAACGGTAAGATAGTCCTAAAGGTCGCCATAGAAACGGTGCGGAACAAACTGGAAGAATACAGCGCCATCAGATACAAGGTAGAAAATGGCCGACAAGTTTGGTTTGCAAAGTTCAGAGGCAATCTTATGAAGAAGAAAATCGAGGACATAGTGGCGGCATATAACTCTGAAATCAGAGGGTTCTACAACTACTACTGCATTGCCAACAACGTGGCATACGCGCTCTCAAAGTTTGGATACATCATGGAGTACAGTATGTACCATACCATTGCAGGAAAAACCAATAGCACTGTAAGCAAAGTCATTGACAAATATAAGGTTGGGAATGACATTATAGTGCCATATCAGGATGCAAAAGGTAAATTACGGTACAGGAAATTCTATAATGAGGGATTCAAACGTAAACCACCAATGTACTATACGGAGGTAAACGACTTATCCTACACAATCGCAATTCCACAGCCGACACTTACTGAGCGATTGGATGCGAGAACATGTGAATTATGTGGAAAAGTCGGACCTGTAGTCATGCGTCATGTCAGAAAGCTAAATCAGCTTAAAAGAAAAACTGAATGCGACAGGCTGATGCTTGAAAAGCATAGGAAGACATTGGTTGTCTGTGAAAAGTGTTATGCCAAAATACACAGCCATGCTAAATAAAGTCATGTTATCAACGGAGAGCCGTATGCGTGGAGACATGCAAGTACGGTTTGGGGGCAGGTACGGGAAAACCTACTGCCGAAAGGCAGTAAGGCGTTCTGTACCGAGCCTACGCGTGGGCAGGGGCGGGAACATCATCGCACTGGCGCGGGAACTCTACGCATCCGACAGCCTGCCCTACCTCTTGGAACGGATAGCGGAGCAGGCACCCGGCGTGCGCCCGGTATCCTTCTCTTTTGGCGGGCAACCACTCTCAAAACCGAGCTTCCAGCAGTTGGAGGCGGTGCCGCTTTCTTCCCCCGCCCTATTGTCCTATCTGCGGCAGAGGGGGATAAATACGGAACTGGCAAAAAGAGAATGCAGGGAGGTCCGCTATCTGACCGGGGAAACCCCATACTATGCTATAGGCTTCCCCAACCGTTCGGGAGGATACGAGATACGCAACAAGCATTTCAAGGGATGCATAGCACCGAAGGACATCACCCATATACGGCAATCGGAGCCGAAGGAGGCATGCTACATCTTCGAGGGATTCATGGACTACCTCTCTTTCCTCACCCTGCGGCTGGAAAGGTGTCCCGACCGTCCCGAACTTGACGGGCAGGACTACATCGTACTGAACTCGACTTCCAACCTCTCCAAGGCAATCCGACCATTGGGCAGTTACAGGCGCATCCACTGTTTCCTCGACAACGACAAGGCGGGAATGGAAGCTGTTCAGGAACTGCGGGAGGAATACGGGCTGCGCGTCCGGGACGCGTCGCACATATACGGAGGCTACAACGACCTGAACGACTGCCTGCGGAGTAAGCAAAACGGACAAGCCGAACATCAGCAGCAGAGACCGGAGCCGGAGAAAGGACAACGGCAGGCAGAGCAACTGAAAAAGAAAAACAAAGGTATCAGGATGTAACCGTAGAGCCACCGGAAGGCTTTGAAAAAAGCCATAGCTCATTAGGGCTTTTTCTTAACGCAATGCACACATTGCTAAAAAAGCCCCAACGAGCCATAGGGGCGCCGCCCCTTTGGAAACCCCGTCTGCCATGCGGCATAAAGGCAAGGCAGGGGAAGTATTAACCTGAAATTATTGACAGTTATGGGATATGCAGTTTTGCATCTGGAAAAGGCAAAAGGGACGGACAGCAGGATGTCCGCACACATAGAGCGCACCGTTCACCCGAAGAATGCGGACAGAACGCGCACACACCTGAACCGGGAGCTCGTACAGTTTCCCGAAGGGGTGAGGAACCGCACGCAGGCGATAGCCCACCGGATAGAAACGGCAGGCATCAGACGCAAGGTGAGCGCCAATCAGGTGAAGGCAATCCGGATACTCCTTACCGGAAGTAACAAGGACATGAAGCAAATGGAAGCGGAAGGACGGATTGAAGACTGGTGTAACGACAGTCTGAAATGGATCCGGGAAACATACGGGGAGCAGAACCTCGTATCGGCAGTCCTGCACATGGACGAGAAGACACCGCACATCCATGCCACCATCATACCGATAGTGACGGGAGAACGCAGGAAAGCCAGAAAGGAAGAACAGAACGGGAAAAAGAAATACAAGAAGAAAAGCCCGCAGAATGTGCGGCTGTGCGTTGATGACGTGATGGCAAGGCACAGGCTGAAACACTATCAGGACACCTATGCCCAAGCCATGAACAAGTACGGCTTGCAGAGAGGCGTGGACGGCTCACTGGCAAGGCACGTTCCCACCTCACAATACTACAAGGAACTGGTGGAGCAGCAGGACAGCCTACAGGAGAACATAGAAA
>ENA-UAHM01000712-UAHM01000712.1-human-gut-metagenome-genome-assembly--contig:-NODE-712-length-7334-cov-3.475203_pt1 | contig 7334 bp, 6 predicted proteins | sample MGYA00244408_ERZ654367 | MGnify/ENA primary metagenome ERZ654367 (study PRJEB26926, sample SAMN06164899) | human gut metagenome | biome: ENVO:00009003; feature: ENVO:2100002; material: ENVO:00002003...
CGGTCTCGTGGGCTCGGAGATGTGTATAAGAGACAGCCATCTGGTCGCCCGAAACACGGGCAAAGCTACCCAATCCCCAAATGACATATGCACGTATATCTTCCTCCACACTGAAATATTTCAATACGCCGATGACGGCACTTGCCACATAGCCTATCATCACACCGATTATCAGCAGCGTCACGTTGCCCTTCACCTTCTGGGAGACATAGACAATGAGCGCCATCACAGCCAGCGCACCGATAATGGCGGCAACCGACAAGGCAACCTCGCCCATATACCCCAAACGGCTCAATGCCACACCGCCCATCGCCCCGGACAGTAATACCACACAAGCCACACCCAGGCTGGCACCTGAACTGATGCCCAATACCGAAGGCCCTGCCAGCGGATTGCGGAACACCGTCTGCATCTGCAGACCGCTGACTGACAGCCCTGCTCCCGCCACCAATGCCGTCAACGCTTGGGGCACGCGGGACTTCCAGATAATATTCTGCCAAATAACGGATTCATCCGTATTTCCCCACAATATGTTCCACACGGAGCGCAGAGGAATGTGAACCGACCCCAAAAGCAGGTTCAGCAGGAAAAAAAGAAAGATAGATGCCAGTGTCAGCAACATCAACGGAAGTACGGGTCTTTTTATCATTTCAGCAGTTCGTAGTAAGTCGGTTTATAGTCAGGCAACAAATCGGGATGGAAAGCATGTATCAAGTCTTCCAATACAATTTCGGGCTGCATGGGCATACTTTCGTAGAAGGGTTTCTCACGCATGTTGCAGTATACCACTCCCTTCTCACGAAACGCACGGAAGTCGGCATAACGCGGGTCGAGGGACTTCAAGGCATCATACGTGAATGTCCCGTCATAGCTGTTGACAATGCGCCAATAGTCGGCACTCTCCGCCTGGCTATATACGGTTTCAAAATCCAGCGTGACACCTCCCGAACGGGGATCGTCTTTCAAGAAATAATCCGCACCGGCATCACGGAACAGTTCGGCAAGAAAGCTCTTTCCTCCCACTGCATACCAGTTGCCACCCCGTATCTCGCCGCTGAATACCATCGGACGCTTCTTCACGTTGGCAGCCAGCTCCTTCAATTCGTTATAGCGCTTCTCTATCGCAGCAAACTTTTCATTCGCCTCCACTTCCTGGCCTATAAACATGCCGATGAATTTTATCCATTCAGCCTGCCCCAACGGGGTCATCTCCTTATATCCCAAATGGGGAACCAGTGGAATACCGATTTCCCGCATGGCATCATATCCGCCCCGCTTGAAAGGAGAGATAAAGATAACATCCGGATTCATGCTCATTATCACTTCATTATCAAAGTTCCCTTCGATACCAATCTTCACGGTCTCGCCGGACTTCAAACGTTCGTTCATCTCCTTGTTGAAGAGATGGCGCGTACTGGTGATGCCCACCACATAATCGCAGGCATCCAGACGGATGAAGTTGGAAAGTTGCAGGGATGTCATACACATAACGTGCTCTACCGGCGTTTCAATCACCGTATAGTCGCTCGGTATACCGACAGGCTTTATGCCTTTCGGTACCAGCGCATAGTGGAAAGTGCTGCTGCTTTCTTTTTGAGGGTCGTGTATATCCACCAGACGGACATGGTGCGGAAGATATTTCACCGTATAGCCTTTGGCATAGCACGGTACAATGGTAGCTGCCGTGTCTGTCGTAACCGGAGAATAGCCCGTTTCGGAAGAAGATTCGGTAGTAGTCTGTCTTGATTTTAAGCCGCAAGAGGTTACGCATAAAATGCACAGCAGTGCAATGCCTATGGCAGATATCCGGGTCATGACTATTGGGGTTTATAGAATTCGGGCACAATATTCGTCATTTTTGGGGAAATACGCAAATGCTCTTCCCGCAAATTGGTGGATATTGTGCCTAAATAATCTTTAAAAGCCCATCAAGTCATTCAGCGCTTCGCTCATGCTGGGATGTGTAAAGACAAAATCACGGAGGAAGGTATATTCCTGCCCGGTCTTCATGGCCATTGCCACCAGGTTGATGACTTCACTCGATTCCGGCCCAAACAACGTGCAGCCCAAAATCTTGTCCGTATCGGCGTCCACCACTACCTTGAAGAGTCCGTTCGTATCGCCCAAAGTCCTGGCACGCGGAATGGCGGCTACCGGCAGCTTGTTGACCTTTATATTCAATCCCTTCTTGCGTGCTTCCGCTTCGCTCAGCCCGATGCGTGAAAGCGGCGGGTCGATGAATACCGAATAGCTCACCGGGTCACGGTCGGACACCTTGCGTTCTCCCGCCCCGAAAAGGTCTTCGCGCAGAATGCGGTAATCATCCAAAGAAATGTAGGTGAACTGCAAACCGCCCTTTACATCACCGATAGCATGTATCTTGGGGTTGGTAGTCTGCAAATAGTCGTCTACCACAATGGCTCCGCGCTCATTCACCTCTACACCTGCCGCCGGCAGATTCAAGCCAGCCGTATTCGGACACCGGCCGGTAGCCAGCAGGATGGCATCTGCGTGTAACTGATGTTCCTCTCCCGTGACCGCATCCCGGTAAATGACGTCAGAGTCTTTCACGGACTGCACGCGTGCATTCAGCCTGAAAACGATTCCTTTCTGTTCCAATACCTCCCGGACACTGTCCGCAATGTCCCGGTCCTCCCGGGATATCAGTTCGGAAGAGCCCTCGAGCACCGTGACTTGCGAACCGAATGAAACATACATGGAAGCAAATTCTAGTCCGATGTATCCCCCGCCTACAATGACGAGCTGTACCGGCAGCTCAGTCAGTTCCATAATGGAGGTGCTGGTATATACCCGTGGGTTACCTTGTATCCCCTCTATCGGTGGAATGACGGTTTCGGCACCCGTATTGATGAATATCCGGGGAGCTTGCAATTGTAATGTCCCTTCCACCATCCCAACTTCCACCACATCCGGACCTGCAAAGGAGCCAATACCCGTATAGACCGTTATATGAGGATTGTCGGCCAGATTGTGATAGTTCTTCTGACGCAGGAAAGAGACGACCTCTTCCTTCCTTGCAATGGACTGACGATAGTATGCCTTCTTGACCTCCCAAGAAGCGTCTTTGTCCGCCTGCTTTGCCGCATGCACCAATGTTTTTGTGGGAATGCAACCGATATTGATACATGTCCCTCCGTACATCTTTTCCGAACGCTCCACTACGGCAACGTCCAGCTTCCGTTTTGCCAACTCGGCAGCCAATGTCTTTCCGCCTTTGCCGAATCCGATGATAATGACATCATACTGTTTCATACGTCTATTTCCTTAATTGGTTCAATACTCTTTTTGCACTGTCAGACAGTACGACAATGGCACCGGCAAGAATGGCCGTATCCTTGATGACCAAGCGCCCTGCCCCCGTCAGCAACGGAAAGCCGTGCTCCCCGCTTCCCAAGTCGGGCACCCACACCTCAGGGGTTGTCACCAGGAAAGAGAGGGTACCTATTGTCATGACAATGGCCAGTGCAGCTCCCGCCAGTCCGATTTTCGGAGAGAATATCCCCAGAAATGTCAGAATGCCGATGGTCATAATCAGAATGCCCAGACCGTGAGAGAAACCATACGTATTGTTCTCCACGTGCCACTGATGTTTCGCCTCATTGAACTCGCCCTCTTTCAGCTTATACTCCTTGTACTCCGGGGCACTCTTTGTATAAAAGAAGCTCATGAACGGGCTGTTCGCCACAAAAGGGACAATCCCTTCAGCCTCATAATTCCAGAATTTCAACCCACCAATCCATACGAAAATAACCAGGATGGCTACACGAATCAAATTAACACCCAACTTTTGAGTGGAAGCGGCCAGCGTCAACGCAGCCATAAACAAGTTTTGCAATTTCGTTTTCATCTTTGTTCTACTTTTTAAATGGTTTCAGTAATATGACTTGATTTTTGTTTTTGCAAAGTTCCTTGTTTTCCACCACGTACGAAATGGCAATTATTCCGCAACAGTTGGCAATTCTTCCCGTTTCACTCTTTTCCGGTAGTCCGAGACACTCTCGCCGGTCATTTTCTTGAAAAAACGGCTGAACGCGGGCAAGTCTTCAAAGCCCAGAATGGAGCTGATTTCTTTGGCGCTCTTGCGGGTATACAACAGCAGTCTCATGGCTTCCGCCTCAATGCGCTCATGAATCACCCGCAACGGGGAAGGCAACCCGCAGGCCGAGAACAGATTGGAAAGTGTCTTGGGAGAACGGCAAAGAATATCGGCATAATCCTGCACCTGCTTCTTCTCCTTGAAATGCCGGTCCACCAGCACATAATACTGCCGGATGATGTCAAACGTCTTTTCCTTCTCCTGCCCCACCCCGAAAAGCTGGCGCGCAATGCGTGTGCAGGTAATGATGAAACGTTTCAAGACAATGCGCAGCATCTCCTCCTGCAGGTTGTCATGGATGACCGATTCCTGCCGGAAAATGCGGACTATGTCATGCAGGTTGGAAGACTGCCCGGCAGAAAGCGCCAGTCTCATCACCTTGGAAGAGCCATAAAAAAGGAATCCGTTGCAAGAGACCTCGTTGTCATGTCCATAGATGCAATAAAAATTGCTGTTGAATACAAACGTCAGGTATTCACCGTCCACCTCTTTTACCTCCAGGTGATGCAACGGGGTCAAGGTCACGATTTCGTCCTTTTCCAAGCGCATGGAGATATGGTCTATTTCCAGAGTGAGCGTACCGCTCTGTACCCAAATGAATTTATACAGAGTCTTGTCACGTTGCAGCGACGCACGCTCATGGTAGCTGGAAGTCATGGCTATGTTGCCATTCAAGCGGGTGTTCAGTTGATAATCCATAAAAAACAGATTGTTTTAGTAAATAACAAAGATAGCGAATATCTTGTTTGCTACTGATTATTTCCCCACTTTTGTAGCCGTTTTGCTGTTCTTTAATTTTTAACCTTTAATGTCTTCATGCAAATGTTCCCCGTCATATTTGTATCTCTCGGTCCCGGCGAACCGGAACTGATTACCGTAAAAGGCTTGAAAGCCCTGCAGACAGCCGACTGTATATTCTGTCCCGAGACACTGGCCAAAGATGGAAACAGAGTTTCACGCGCAGCCGACATCCTATTGCAACTCGACATTCCGGAAAACACGGTGCACCGCTTTCCACTCCCCATGAGCAAACAGCGCGAAAAAGCCCTGAGCGCCTACGACGAGGTCTATATGGAGAGCTCCACCCTCCGGCAACAAGGAAAGAAGGTCTGTATCGTTGCCGAAGGAGATGCCGGATTCTACTCTTCCATACACTATGTATATGACAAATTGCAGGCAGACGGCATCCCCGTGAAGCACATCCCCGGTATCCCCGCCTTCATTGCCGCCGGCGCATTGGGCGGGCTCCATGTAGCCAGCCAGGAAGAACGGCTGACGGTGATACCCGGCATCGTCACGACAGAAGAGATAGAAAGACTGACAAGCGAAAACAGTGCGGTTGTCATCATGAAGCTGTCCAGATGCACCGATGAGATTCACCGCTGCATCCGCCTGCATCCCGAATACCGGTATCACTATTTTGAGAATGTTGGCACTCCGGAAGAGAAGTATATCAATGACAGCAAGCGGATAGCGGCCATCCGCTTCCCCTATTTTTCCCTGCTTATCATTCGCCCAGAGGCCTTTTGAGCCCGATTTAATACAATTTCGCACACCATAGGCATTATTTTAATGAAAATGGGTTACCTTTGCGCCGTTGAAATATAAAAAAGATAAGAACATGAAGAAAGTCGTTTTTTATATGATGATGCTGGTTATGAGCATCGGTTATGCCTATGCACAAGGAAAGGCAGACATCAAATTCGAACAGACCACCCACAACTTCGGCACATTCTCCGAAAACAGTCCGGTAGTCAGCTACACCTTTAAGTTTACGAACGTAGGCGATGCTCCGCTTGTCATCCATCAAGCTGTAGCTTCCTGCGGATGTACCGTTCCCGAATATTCACAAGAACCGATAGCACCGGGAAAGACAGGAACAGTGAAAGTAACCTATAATGGAACCGGAAGATACCCCGGACACTTCAAGAAATCCATCACCCTGCGCACCAATGCCAAAACGGAAATCATGCGATTGTTTATCGAAGGGGACATGACCGCTAAAGATGCCAAATAAGCATTTTACCATACAGAATTAAGGAGATTTTTTTAAATCTCCTTTTTTTTTGCTTTCTTTGCCTAAAATGCGAAGATAGGCTGCACCTCAGCAGAATAATAATGAGCTTGCTCATTTTATCCAGCATTCGGTTTGCACTATCTTTGAAGTCTATTAAAGAAAAACATAAAACTACAAAACCTATGAAACAAGAAGAAGAACCTATTACCGGCTTGCCGGAAAATGCGTTCCGTGAACTGAAACCGGGAGAAGTGTACAACCCTCTGATGAGCCCGGACAAGAAGTATTCAGAAGTAAATGCCTGGTCGGTGACATGGGGTATTCTGATGGCCATTCTCTTTTCGGCCGCAGCCGCCTATCTGGGGCTAAAGGTGGGGCAAGTATTCGAAGCCGCCATCCCCATCGCCATCATTGCCGTCGGCGTATCAGGTGCCGCCAAACGCAAGAACGCATTGGGCGAAAACGTCATTATCCAGTCTATCGGTGCCAGTTCTGGCGTCATCGTGGCAGGTGCCATCTTCACCCTTCCGGCGCTTTATATCCTTCAGGAAACCTATCCGAAAGAAATCACTGTTACCTTTGCACAAGTCTTTATCAGCTCTCTGCTGGGAGGTGTGCTGGGTATTCTCTTCCTTATCCCCTTCCGTAAATATTTCGTGAGCGACATGCACGGCAAGTATCCCTTCCCCGAAGCAACAGCCACCACACAAGTGCTCGTCTCCGGTGAAAAGGGCGGCAGCCAGGCAACAGGCCGCCATCATACAATCAAGGATTTTTCTCTTCATGGGTATATATCTGTTTTGAGGTTAGAAAATGTATTTTAGACCGACTCCATACTGGCAGTGGCAACGGCCCGAGGCGCCGCCCCACACAAACCGCTCGCGCAGCCGGAACAGCAGGACAACACTGTCCGACAGGTAGCCTTCCGCTTCCAGTGTCGCCGCACCGCCGTAAATGAACGATTCACACCTGTGCAGGGCGGCACCGTCATCCAGCAGTTTCTTGCCTCCGTTTACCGTCTCATACCCCAGCAGGGCCGAGACACCGAGGTTCAGGAACAGCACCTTGCCCGGCGAGGAAAAGAACGTATGGTAATAGCCGCCCTCGCCCGTGTATTGCGCCGTCGGGATATGCGTGTTCCTGTATGGGATGTTGCGCCGGAGCGTCTCCCCGCCGAACACCCACTGGTTTCCTTTTTTC
>ENA-UAHM01000732-UAHM01000732.1-human-gut-metagenome-genome-assembly--contig:-NODE-732-length-7241-cov-6.009185_pt1 | contig 7241 bp, 6 predicted proteins | sample MGYA00244408_ERZ654367 | MGnify/ENA primary metagenome ERZ654367 (study PRJEB26926, sample SAMN06164899) | human gut metagenome | biome: ENVO:00009003; feature: ENVO:2100002; material: ENVO:00002003...
GTATAAGAGACAGTAGAAAAACATTTAAGGAGGTATTCTAATGAAAACTGTAAAGATTTCATTAAATTCAATCGACAAAGTAAAATCTTTTGTCAACGATATCACTAAATTCGATGTTGACTTTGATCTTGTTTCTGGCAGATATGTAATTGATGCCAAGTCTATAATGGGTATATTCAGTCTTGATCTTTCTAAGCCAATTGACCTGAACATTCATGCAGACAATGATATTGATACAATCCTTGCCGTATTAAAGCCATACATCGTTGAGTAATGATGTGTAAGAACATATAAACCGCTTTATCTGTTGCAGATAAAGCGGTTTTATTTTATTCAATTACGATTTTTTCTGTTGTCTCAATTGCTGTCTTGTAAAGCTCCTCAATAACTCCATCAAGGTTAGTCTCATGCTGCTTGATAACATTAAGATTAGGCTTGGTTACAGGGTGCTTTGCAACGAATATTGTACAGCAGTCCTCAAATGGCTGTATTGATGTCTCATATGAGCCAATCTTTTCTGATATATCAATAATTTCCTGCTTGTCAAAACCAATAACCGGTCTGAATACAGGCATTGTACACACTTCGTTAGTACAGTAAAGACTTGCCATTGTCTGGCTTGCAACCTGTCCGATACTCTCTCCTGTAACAAGTCCCTGACATCCGCTTGATTTTCCTAAATCTTCAGCAATCTTCATCATATATCTTCTCATAATGATTGTAAGCTCATCATGTGGACATTTCTCATATATAGCCATCTGGATATCTGTGAAATTAACAACATTAAGTGTAATAGGGCCTGAATACTTAGATACAATCTTTGCAAGGTCAATTACCTTCTGCTTTGCTCTTTCACTTGTATATGGAGGAGCATGGAAGTATGTTGCTTCAATCTGTACACCTCTTTTGGCAACCATATATCCTGCAACAGGGCTGTCAATACCGCCTGATAATAAAAGCATCGCCTTTCCTGCTGTTCCGATTGGCATTCCGCCAGGACCCGGAACCTCAATAGAGTAAATGTTAATAACATCTCCTCTGATTTCTACCTGTAAAAGAACCTCAGGCTTATGCACGTCAACCTTCATCTCTGGGAATGCATCCAGAATTCTTCCACCAAGCTCCATGTTAATCTCCATTGAGTTCATTGGATAATTCTTTCTTGTTCTTCTTGCATTAACCTTGAATGTAAGATTCTTATTCTTATATGCCTTATCAAGATAATTGATAACCTGATTAGCAAGGTCATCAAATCCGTTATCTTCAATCTGAACTACAGGACAGATTCCAACTATACCAAATACTCTTGTAAGACTATCAATCACCTCATCATAATCATAGTCCGAAAGTGCATTAACATAGATTCTTCCATCTACTCTTCTTACATCAAATTCTCCCTCAACATCCTTAAGTGAGAACTTAATCTGTCTTACAAGGGCGTCCTCAAAGATGAATCTGTTCTTTCCCTTAACTCCTATTTCTCCATACTTTATCAAAAATGCTTTATACATCGTTTTCCGCCTTTCCTTTGCATATCAAGATTTGTGCAAAGCACAAATCTTGTGTGTGAAAATCTATTTTCACACAATTATCGTCTTGTGTACTTCCTAAGCATTGGAAGCAGCTGTTTAAGTGTTTCTATTGTGTATTCAAGTTCTTCCTTAGTTGTCTCATAACAAAAGCTGAATCGTAGTGTTGAATCAAGCAGTTCCTTATCAAGTCCGATTGCAACAAGTGTGTTGCTCAGTCCCGGCTTGTTAGATGAGCATGCTGAACCAGATGATACATATATTTCTTTATCTTCAAGTGAATGAAGAAGCACTTCTGCCCTTACTCCCTTAAAGCTTGCACTTACAATCTGTGGTGCCGAATCCGTACCCTTCTTGCTGTTTACCTGCACATCAGGAAGCTTTTCAAGCTCATCTATGAAGTAATCCTTTAACTCATACAAATGTGCTATCTTGCTTTCAAAGTCATTATTATATATAAGCTTTACAGCAGTTGCAAGTCCTGCTATAGCAGGAACATTTTCAGTTCCTGAACGCATGCCCTTCTGCTGTCCGCCACCGTATATAATAGGCTTGATTCTTGTCTTATCATTAATGAATAAGAATCCGCTTCCCTTAGGTCCGTGAATCTTATGTCCACTGACTGATAACAGATCAATTCCAAGCTTCTTAGGATATATCTTATATTTACCATAAGCCTGAATCGCATCAACATGATATACAATATCAGGATTATAATCTTTAATTATATGTCCGATTTCTTCAATCGGTTCAACTGCACCAATTTCATTATTAACATACATTACTGAAACAAGTATTGTCTCATCATCAAGTGCATCCTTTAGAGCCTCTATATCAACTATTCCATCTTTATCAACTGGAAGATATGTTATTCTGAAGCCTTCTTTTTCAAGGAAATTGAATGGCTCTTTAACTGATGAATGTTCCACAGATGATACTATGCAGTGCATTCCTTTTCTTTTATTAGCCATTGCTGTTCCGATTATTGCCATGTTATTAGATTCTGTTCCACCAGAAGTAAAGAGTATCTCCTTATCCTGACACTTAAGAGTCTTTGCTATTACCTCTTTAGCTTCACGGATATATTTCTCTGCATCAACGCCCTTCATATGCTTTGATGATGGATTACCATAATCTTCTGACATAACCTTTACTGCTGTTTCTACTACCTCTGCTGCACATTTCGTTGTAGCAGAATTATCAAGATATGCTTCCATATTGCCTCTTTTCCGCTTATTCTTCCATATTATACATAAGCACTGACAACAGCATCATTCCCGCTGTCTCAGTTCTTAATATTCTCTTACCTAGTGTGATTATCTCACATCCTGCATTTACAGCTTCGTCAAGCTCTGACCTGTCGAATCCACCCTCAGGGCCTATGAATATACCAACAGATTCTCCATGTCCGATTTCTTCAATCACTTTTCTGGTCTTTTCCATGCCTTCTGCACACTCATATGGCAGTAAAAGCTTATCTAGCTTTCCTGCATACTCAAGTGCCTGCTTAAATGTCATAACTTCTGTCACTTCAGGCTGGATACTTCTCTTGCTTTGCTTGGCTGCACTTAATGCAATGCCATTCCAACGTTCGACCTTAGCTTTAGCTTTCTTCGCATCTAGTTTTACAACGCTTCTTTTCATTGCTACAGGAACAACACTGTATGCTCCGAGTTCTACAGCCTTCTGTATTATAAGTTCCATTTTGTCAGCCTTAGGCAGTCCCTGAAACAGAATTATTCTTGAAGGCAGTTCTTTTCCCTGCTCGTCCTTGCTTAGTATATCTGCCCTTATATATTCATCTGACATAAAAGCAATGCTGCATTCATAATCAACATTATCTCCGCTGCTTATAAGAAGCTTGTCGCCTTCTTTGAATCTTAATACATTCTTAATGTGATTAACATCACTTCCAACTATATCTATATATGAATCATGGATATTCTCATGCTCTGCAAAAAAATGATACATACACTACTTCCTTCTTGCTGTGATATTAACCCACTCGCCATCATGGTTAATCTCAACTATCTCTAACTCAGGATTCTTCTTAAATGCCTCTGCTACCTCTTTTTCCTTAGTATCTATAATACCAGAAGTAATAAAGTAAGCGCCGTGCTTCATATGCTCATGTATGCATGTTGAAAGTGGCTCTAATACGTCTGCAAGGATATTGGCACACACAATGTCGTAGCACTCATAGCCACAGGCATCTTTAACAGCCTTGTCATCAATGATATTACCCTCAATAACCTCAAGCTGCTTCTTATCTATATTGTTCTGCTCTGCATTTTCCTCTGATGCAATAATTGCATTAGGATCAAGGTCTGTACCAAATGCATGCTTTGCACCATATTTTAATGCAACTACTGAAAGTATACCGCTTCCACAGCCGACATCTAACACCTCATCACCATCTTTAACATACTTCTGAAGCTGCTTTATAACCATTCTTGTAGTCTCATGTGAACCTGTTCCGAAAGCTGTTCCCGGGTCAATGCTAAGTACAGCATGCCCCTTCATCTCCTCTGTCTCCGGCTCCCATGTAGGCTTAATGAATAAGTCTCCTATTGTAAATGTATGCCAGTACTGCTTCCAGTTATTAATCCAGTCCTTATCCTCTGTCTCTGATTCTGTGATTGTACCCTCACCAATATCAATAAACATTCTTAAATCTTCAAGTTCTGCCTTAACCTTTTCAAGCATTGAGCCATCATCTTCTTCACTGTCAATGTAGAAATTAACCTTAGCTCTGCCATCATCAGGTGGAAGGTCAGGAATGAAATCTACAAACATTGACTTAGCCTCTTCCTTAGTAAGCTGTACATTATCCTCAATTTCGATACCTTCAATTCCTATATCATTAAGCGCGCTGCTTATCATATCAACTGCATCTGTAGTTGTCTGGATTGAATATTTATTCCACTTCATATTATTGTCCTTTCGTTAACACAAACATTTTACATCTGTAAAAATGCTTCATATCCCTTTAATGTCTCATATAGGTCAGCCTTGCTTATTACCTCGTATGGTGCATGCATATTCTGTACAGCAATTCCACTGTCGATTACATTCATATCAAGATTAGCCAAGATATATGCAATTGTTCCGCCACCGCCTGCATCTACCTTTCCAAGCTCTGCCATCTGGAAATACACATCTGCATCATCCATAACTTTTCTTAACTTTCCAATGAACTCAGCAGAAGCATCATTAGAACCGCTCTTACCTCTTGAACCTGTATACTTGTTAAATACCATACCTTTTCCAAAGAATGCTGAATTCTTCTTTTCAAACACTGATGCATAATTAGGGTCATATGCTGCACTTACATCTGATGATAACATATAAGAATTAGCAAGTGCTCTTCTTAATTTAAGCTCTGAATAATCACCGCATCTGTCCATAACCTCTGCGACCATATTTTCAAAGAATCTTGAATGCATACCTGTTGCGCCGACGCTTCCTATCTCCTCTTTATCTACAAGAATACATACGCCAGTTCTTGTAACCTGTGGTGTATTAAGAAGTGCAATAAGCGACGGATAAGCACACACTCTGTCATCATGGCCATATCCCATAATCATGCTTCTGTCCAGACCATAATCTCTTGCAGGTCCTGCCGGAACAGCCTCAAGCTCTGCTGATAAGAAATCTTCCTCTTCAATCCCATATTTTTCTTTAAGAATTGCAAGAATATTCTTCTTAACTGCTTCCTTTTCTTCCTTATCCTCATCTGTATTATCACTGTCTGATGCTGACGGCATGCTTCCTATAAGGATATCAAGGTCCTCGCCCTCAACCACCGAGCTTCCTTTCTTTTCCATCTGTTTAGCAGCCAGGTGTATAAGAAGGTCTGATACTCCAACAACCGCATCGCAAGCGTCTTCTCCGATTACAACTTCAACACATTCGCCATTCTTTAATGCAACAACACCATGAAGTGCAAGAGGAATTGCTACCCACTGGTATTTCTTGATTCCTCCATAATAATGTGTATCAAGAAGAACCAGGTCTGAATCTTCATACATAGGATTCTGCTTGATATCAAGTCTTGGTGAATCAATATGTGCCCCAAGTATATTCATACCGGTGCTTATCGGTTCACTTCCAATATTAAAAAGCACTATTGCCTTCTTCATATTAACAGCATATACCTTATCACCTGCTTTAAGTGTCTCATTAGCTGCTATTATCTCCTGTAAATCTCTGTATCCGGCTTTCTTTGCCAGTTCTACAGCCTTTTTTACACATTCTCTTTCTGTCTTACACTCAGATATAAAAGTCTTATATTCATCTGCAAATGTGAATACATTGTTCTTATCTTCGTCTGAATATTTCTTCCATGCATTCTTTCTTTCCATAATGTCAACTTCCTTTCTATATTCCTAATGTTATCTGACCATCAGAATCTTCCTGATTATCTGCATCAAAGTTTTCGCTTGCAAGCTCTAACTCTGCCTCTTCCTTATATTGTTCAACCATATCTTCACTGATTGTTGGAAGCTCGTCTATCGACTGTACTCCAAATGACCTTAAGAAATCCTCTGTTGTTCCAAAAAGCATTGGTCTTCCCGGTGCATCAAGTCTTCCAACTTCCTTCACAAGACCAAGTTCAACAAGCTTGCTTACTGCTCTGTCTGAATTAACACCTCTGATATTCTCTATCTCAATCTTAGTTACAGGCTGCTTATATGCTATTATCGACAATGTCTCTAATGCCGCGTCTGTCAGTGTATATCTTCTTGGCTGGCTGCAAACTCTTATAAGTGCATCATAATATTCCTGCTTGGTACACAGCTGGAAGCTGTTCTCAAGCTCAATGATTCTTATTCCCCTGTTCTCTGATTCATATTTATCCATAAGATTGTGTACTATCTTAACAGTTGTATCCACATCCTGTTCTATGGCATCTGCAAGCTTACCTGCTTTAACAGAATCACCCATAGTAAAAAGCACAGCCTCAATTATGCCTTCCATCTGTTCTAAACTCATCATTCTACTCCTCTGTTATATCTTCAATAAGCTCAGGATCCCTGACCACCCTTATGAATATATCATCCTCCGGGCATTCCTGCTTAACCTCAACAAATCCGGTCTTAATAAGCTCTAACACAACTAAAAATGTTACTATAACAGCAACCTTTGATGGATTATTCCACAAAAGCTCCCTGAAACTAAACTCTTCATGCTCCATCATAAATGCTTTAATATCCACAAGCTTTTCACTCATGGTAACTTCTTCTTTCTCAATCTTTCCAAACTTGCTTCGTACAGGATCTATCTTATCTTCCTTACGTTTACAAACATCAGCAAATATTCTGTTAAGACGCATAAGTGTTGTATCACCAATAACCTCTGTAAGATCAACCGGCGGTGTATATGCTGCAACCGCCTCCGGAATACTCTGCTTCTTATAATAGGTTCTCTCTGCATCTGTATGCTTGTCCTTTAATTCCTGTGCCATAGCCTTATACAGCTTGTACTCTAACAGCTTTTCAACAAGCTCTGCTCTTGGATCTTCCTCATTGCCTTCCTCATCCACTTCCTTAGGAAGTAACATTCTTGACTTAATATCAAGAAGAGTTGCCGCCATTACAAGGAACTCACTTACCACATTAAGATCTTCCTTCTTTAGCTGCTCAACATATTCCATATACTGTTCCTGTCTCTTATACACATCTCCGAGCCCACGAGACCGATCAGTATCTC
>ENA-UAHM01000742-UAHM01000742.1-human-gut-metagenome-genome-assembly--contig:-NODE-742-length-7167-cov-4.806102_pt1 | contig 7167 bp, 6 predicted proteins | sample MGYA00244408_ERZ654367 | MGnify/ENA primary metagenome ERZ654367 (study PRJEB26926, sample SAMN06164899) | human gut metagenome | biome: ENVO:00009003; feature: ENVO:2100002; material: ENVO:00002003...
TTTAATTATTCCGGCAGATATAGCACAAAAAAAATGCCAGCCCATAAGGACTGACATTTTGACGGTTTTTATAAAGAACTGCTTATGCCTTCTTGATGCTCAGCTCATCTTTTTCTTTGTCTACTGATACATTTACCGTATCACCCGGCTGTAACTCTGCCGCCACTATCAGCTCGGAAAGTCCATCCTCCAAGTGGTTCTGAATGGCACGCTTCAATGGGCGCGCACCAAACTGTACATCGTACCCTTTCGAAGCAAGGAATGTCTTTGCATCATCCTCCACAACCAGCTTGTAACCAATTGCTTCAACCCGTTCGTACAAGCCTTTCAGCTCAATGTCCACAATCTTTGTGATAGCCTCCAAGGAGAGCTGGTCGAAAGTAATGATTTCATCCAAACGATTCAAAAATTCGGGAGCAAAAGTCTTGTTCAGAGCCTTTTGTATCACACTGCGCGAATGTTCATTGTCATCCGTGCGGTTTTGCGCCGCAAAACCTACGCCACGGCCAAACTCCTTCAACTGCCGCGTACCGATATTGGAGGTCATAATGATAACCGTATTCTTGAAATCGATGGTTCTGCCATAATTGTCAGTCAAACGACCTTCATCCAGTACCTGGAGCAAGATGTTGAACACGTCCGGATGGGCTTTCTCAATCTCATCCAGCAAGACAATGGAATACGGCTTGCGACGCACCTTTTCAGTCAACTGGCCGCCTTCCTCATAGCCCACATATCCCGGAGCGGCACCAATCATACGAGATACGGTGTATTTCTCCATATACTCGCTCATATCGATACGTATCAAGGCATCGGCAGAGCCAAACATATATTTTGCCAATTGCTTTGCCAAATGCGTCTTACCCACACCAGTAGGGCCAAGGAACATAAAAGTTCCGATGGGATGGTTCGGGTCTTTCAACCCTACACGGCTACGCAAGATTGCTTTGGTAAGTTTCTCTATCGCAGCATCTTGAGCTATCACCTTCGCCTGTAGTTCTTCCTTCATTCCGGCCAGTTTAAGTCCTTCTGCCTGCGCCATGCGCTGTACGGGCACACCGGACATCATTGAAATAACATTGGCTATTTCCTCTTCACCTACCGTTTGGCGGTCATCCTTCAAACGGGCTTCCCACTCAACCTTCATCTCCTCCAAGCGGACAGAAAGTTCCTTCTCACGGTCGCGGTAGCTGGCAGCCAGCTCAAAATTCTGTGACTTTACAGCTTCAGCCTTCAGGCTACGTGCCTCTTCAATCAGCTTTTCCTGTTCCTCAATTTCTTTCGGAACATTAATATTCGTCAAATGCACACGCGAACCCGCCTCGTCCAAAGCATCAATAGCTTTATCCGGGAAGTTGCGGTCGGTTATATAGCGTGCTGACAACTTGACACATGCTTCCAAGGCTTCATCCGTGTAGCTCACGTTATGATGGTCTTCATACTTCTCCTTGATATTCTTCAATATCTGAAGCGTTTCTTCAGCTGTGGTAGGCTCTACAATCACCTTTTGGAAACGACGTTCCAAAGCACCGTCTTTCTCGATATTCTTTCTGTATTCATCGAGAGTGGTAGCTCCAATACACTGTATTTCACCACGCGCTAAAGCTGGTTTCAGCATATTGGCAGCATCCATGGAACCGGCAGCAGCACCGGCACCTACAATCGTATGGATTTCATCGATGAAAAGGATGACATTCGGATTTTTCTGCAACTCGTTGATGATAGAGCGGATACGTTCCTCAAACTGACCACGGTATTTTGTTCCCGCCACCACAGAGGCCATATCAAGCATCACCACGCGCTTTTCAAACAAAATGCGCGAAACTTTCTTTTGCACAATACGCAATGCCAAACCCTCTACGATGGCAGATTTTCCGACTCCAGGTTCACCGATAAGCACCGGATTGTTCTTGGTCTTACGTGAAAGGATTCTGATGATATTACGGATTTCTTCATCACGTCCGATCACAGGATCCAGCTTCTGGTTACGTGCCTTTTCGACTAAATCCTCGCCATATTTATTCAAAGTATCATAAGTAGCTTCCGGATTGTCACTGACTACACGCTGATTGCCTCGTACTGTAGAAAGTGCCTGCAGGAAACGTTCCTTAGTAATACCAAATTCCTGAAACAGTTTCTTCATGCTTGGACTTGGATATCTCAACAAAGCAAGGAATAAATGCTCTACAGAGACATATTCATCACCCATTGCCTTGGCTTCATCCTCTGCACTGACCAGAGCCTTGTTCAGATACTGTCCGAAACGAAGCTCACCGCCAGATACCTTAACCTTGGCATCCAGTGCCTGATTCAGAGAATTTCTGAAATAATCCTTATCTATCTCCATCTTCTCGATCAGTTTAAGAATCAGGCTGTCTTCCTGTTCCAGCAGAGCATATAAAAGATGCTCCTCTTCAATCTCCTGGTTGCCAAACTGATAAGCAACCTTCTCCAGATCCTGGACAGCCTGTACGGATTTCTGTGTAAATTTACTGATATTCATAGGCTAACCCTCCTCTTATATGAGAAATATCTCTCCCGAAGGAGAAATATGTTGTTTCCTTTGTTCTGCATGTAATATAACACACGTTGTTAGCACTGTCAAGAGGTGAGTGCTAATTTTTTGAGATTTTTTTTGCAAACCCTTTAAAATCAATGGTTTGCAGTATCTTATTTCTTTTGAAATTGTGATTTTTTCTGTTTTGACACCAATTTGACACCAATTTCTCTTTTTGTGGTGTCAAGCATTTAACACCATACTATCTAGTCTTGCAATCTCATTTTCAATCCTTGTCAGCTCTCCAATATGGTTATACACTTCCATTGTTACATCTATATGAGCGTGTCCCATAATATATTGAAGAACTTTTACGTCCATACGGCACTCTGCCATTCTGGTACAAGCTGTGTGACGCATTACATGAGCTGAAAACTTTGGTAACAGCTCTGCTTTCCTATGCTCTTTTTTTGCTCTCTCTACTTCGGTTTTGTTATATGCGTCTACAATGTTGTATAAAACACTATTTACGCCATTCGGCATAAGCGGTCTGCCCGATTTTGCTGTAAAGACAAACCCCGAATACCCGTCCACCTCAATGCTCTTATCCTTTGCAAGCATAAAATTGATTTTTCTTTGTTCCTCAAAGGCTTTTGCAACTTCTTGTGTCATAGGTATAATACGAATACCCGACTCCGTTTTTGGTGTAGAGATATGGAACTTGCAACCGTCGCCTAAATTCTTATAAATGAGCTGGTGGTCTACATTAACCGTTTTTGCCTTGATGTTTATATCTTTCCATGTAAGACCAATAAGCTCCCCACATCTTAACCCCGTACCAATCATTATGGTAAACATAGGATAATATGTGTTATAGACATTGCTCTGTTTTACAAACTCCATAAACTTTTCTTGTTGAGAAACTGTTAAGGCTTCTTTTTCCTCTGCTGGTTTTCCATAATCACTAATGGAACTTTTTGCAGGGTTCTTTCGGATAATATCATCATCAACAGCCATTTCTAATGCAGGATAAAGCAGGTTGTGAATATACTTGATTGTAGAATAAGCATATCCAGCTTTGGAAAGTTTCGCATAATACGCTTTAATATGTGAGGGTAAAAGCTGAACAACTTTAATATTTCCAATCTCGTCTTTTACTCTGTTTTCCCAAGCACGAACATAACTAACTCTTGTAGTATCAGCCAGCTCACGAGTTTCCATATAACGCTCAAATAACGTGTTGAGCGTCATTTTTTTGATTGCTCCGTCTGTCAATATGTTATCTTCCATATCTTTTGCAATCTGCTTCTCTTTTTCTCGAAGCTCTGGTAAATCTTGTGCATAGACTGTCAATCTCTTGCCTGTTCTTACATCTGTATAACGATAACTGTATCTTCCATCATTACGCCAGTTTTCGCCCTCTCTTAATTTTCTTCCTTTTGGGTCTTTTCTACTAATTGCCATGAGAACCATTCCTTTCTGAAAAAGCCTCTTTTCTTGTTCTCACAGCATGCTTTGTCCTTTCTTATTATACTACACACGCCAGAGAACATAAATAGAAAATCGCTCTATTCTTCCAAATATAACAAGTATTTCTTGACTTTTTCTATGGAATAAAGAACCCTGCGACCTATCACAATTTTTGCTCCTGCCTGCTCGCCAATCTTTCTTGCAGTAGCACGACCACAAGATAACCTAGCAGACAGTCCCTCTATATCAACAGCAATCGGCTGTTCCGTTGCTCTTATCTTCGTTTTATTCATATTCCAACACCTTACCTCGCTGGAACATCACATCATTTAACACATCAGTATTTAACATAATGTAACACCCCCTTTACTGTGTGTCTATTTATAAGTTACATAAGCAGACAGACGGCTTTGGAAAGCTCCATTAGTATCTCAACTATTCCCATTCTTGTGGGCAGAACCGCACCATGCGGACGTATCATTATTCTGTGAGGATAGGTCGTGGCAAAACGACTTTTCCAACAGTCGCTCTCGGATCACTGCGTGGGTCGCTCGCTTTCTTTTGGAAAGGTCGTGGCGTACAGTCCCCGTGGCTCGCTATCTCACAAACGTATCTGTCTGCTTTATTCAGTTGTCAAAGAGCTGTGGCGAAAGCGTGTTGCTTTCATGTAAAAGCAGGGCAGAGCAGGAAAGAGGGGAACATTAAACCATGCTCTGCTAAAAACTGCTTATTCTTCTTCGATTTCTAAGGCAATATCAAACCCTAAAATCATTTTGATAAGTGCTTCTCGGATAAGTCCCTTTAACTCCATATCTACAACAATATAGACATTGCCGTATTCATCATAGAGTGGACGCAGACAGCACTTTGATATGTACGGGTCATAAAATGCCAGTATTTTTTCAATCGCTTTTTCGTCCCCGTCCATTGCTTGCGAAAGCAAATAGTAGGACGGCTTCTTAAATGTTTGCTTCATTTTACTGCTTCTCCTTTAGTATTTTTTTCATAGTTTCCAAAGCATGATGTCGGTTTCTAAATACACCGCTTTGCGTAATCTTTTGTAAGTTGGCAATTTCACTTTCTGTCATTTCCAAGAAGTAATACATTAACAGAGTATTTCTCTTTCTTTCTGGAAGTTTTTTCAAGGCTTCTGCCAGCTCATCATCAAGGACACGAATATCAATGCCACATACTGAAAAGATTGTATAATCTGTTTCGTAGTCATCCCACACAGCAAAATTTTCAACGAAAATTTCTGGAAGTTCACAGAATGGAATTTCTTTATCTTTTCGTCGTTTCAATCCTTGTTGGTAGTCCTTTACAACATGACGGACAACTTTCTTCAAACAACTTTCAAAGCGACATTGAACTGTTTTCTGGAAGTCAGACGGTTTCATCAATCTCACCCCCTTTCCACTATGATTTGAAAAGTGTTTATCCCTCTTTCCGCACCATATAGGGAATGAAAGGTGTGATTTAATGACCTCTTTTGAAAAATTTTTAAATTTTTTTCGGGTATGAAAAAAGCCCGCACAAAACATATAGTCTGTACGAGCCTTTAAAGCTAAAACATATTCAATTTTTAATAGTGTGCTATTAGGTGGAATTTGATTGCAAAGAATTGTACTTAAAGCTTTCCATAATGCAAGCCCCCTTAAAGCACCGTATCAATGTTGGCATGGTTTTCAAATTACTCTGAAAAATTATGAACTGTTCCTTTTGGAAATGTAATGGTCAGTCTTGTATATTCTTTTTCCGTAGAAGCAATATCCAATTTCAAGCCCAACCTATCGCATAATTTTTTCGATAGATACAGTCCCATACCCGTTGCATTTGCCTTGTTTCTATTTGAACCCGTAAAACCTTTTTCAAATACACGGGATAAATCAGACGCTTTTATTCCACAACCATTATCTTCAATCACAAGCAATATATTTGTACCATTGTCTTGACTGTATATCGTCAGCTTATTTTCTTGCTTATCAAAATACTTAATCGCATTTTGCACGATTTGAGATAGAATGAATGTCAGCCATTTTTCATCAGTATAAATGACATTTTCTATGTCATGGATATTGATAATTGTTTTTCTTTCCATAAGCGAATGACGGAATTTCAGAATGACATTATGTATCACTTCGTCTAACTGCAACTGTTTTACAAAATAGTCTTTTTCCGTATTTTCGCTTCTTGCATAGTAGAGCATTTGTTCCACTAACTGAAATATTTTGTCTGTTTCTTTTTTTAATGTGTAATTTTTTGTATTGTCAAACGTCAAAGACAATGCTCCTATCGGTATTTTTATTTCATGGGCGAAACTTTCCACATATTCTTGATAGTCCTGCTTTTCTTCTGTGATTTTGCCGATTTCATCATTCATAGATTTGCAGGCTTTTTTTAGTGCGTAGTAATAGGCTTCATTTTGAAATTCTTTTGGCTTTGGTAAAACGTCTGCAATATAATAGGTTTCTTCCAGTCCATCTACTAAATCAATAATATGTTGTGAAGCGTTACGTTTCTTCCGATACAAACACCATTGAAAAAGCCCTTGTATGCTGATGAACAGAATTACCAGCGATACAACAAACAGCGTATCTACACCGTAGAAAATCAAGAGAAATGCTACTACGGCAAGAAAGAAAAGCTGAAACAATATCTCTGTTATTTTTTCTTCTAAGAATGTAAAAAAACTCACAGTTTCCAACCCTTTCCTCGTATATTTTCCAATAAATGAACAATACCGATTTCTTTCATTTTCTTTTTTAGACGGGTCATATTAACCAATAATACATTTTCGTCTATATAATATTTGTCGTTCCACAGCTTTTCCAATAGTTCTTCTTTGCTAATAACTTTATCTTCGTTCATAAAGAAGTAGTACAAAATACGAAATTCATTTCTTGTCAGTTCAATGCTTTGCTCTTGATATTTCAAAATGGATAAGTGTAAATCAAGGGTACAATCTTTTTTGACAAGCTCACGGAAATTATTCGGGTTTGACAACTGCAATGCACGCTTGATCTTCTCAAGAAGAATAAGCGTGTCATACGGCTTTGTGATGAAGTCAATCCCACCCACTTGAATACTTTTCAATTCGTCAGCATTTGTATCTCTGCTTGTTACAAAGATAATCGGTACTGGCATGACTTGTTTTATTTTCCTGCATACTTCATAGCCATTTTCATACGGCAGGTTAATAT